>Ga0116162_10000018_pt1 | contig 178345 bp, 144 predicted proteins | sample AD_UKC105_MetaG_FD_89875 | JGI IMG/M metagenome (GOLD analysis project Ga0116162, IMG submission 89875) | Active sludge microbial communities of municipal wastewater-treating anaerobic digesters from Hong Kong - AD_UKC105_MetaG | ecosystem: Engineered > Bioreactor > Anaerobic > Digestate...
ATTCTCATAATAAAAACAGATTCACAACTCGATCAGAAATCACAAATACAAAGATAGTGTGCCATGCACAAAGCTATTTCCTTTGTGCATGTATTCAAGTTTATTTTTGAGAATCACTATAATCTCTTCAGTCCGCAGACGTGCCCGCGCTTTTTTTTTCACTGTTGATTTTTATAAATGATTAATCGAAAAGATTTCCTGAACGAAGCTTGTTGAATTCCTTGAAAAGCGCTTCCCTGCTGAACTCTTTTCTTCCCATGCAGGGGGTTCCGTCCTGAGCGGGCGAACTTACAGGCCCGTAAGTGCAGCACCCGTCACGATAATGCCTGCATGAAGTGTGACAACGCTGATCCGCTTCCAGATCCTTGATGAATTTCCAGTATTCATAACGAGACTTCCCGGTTTCTTCATCGTCCTTATCCGTCCGTGGCAAAGTCTCCCTTCGCCCCATGCACGGCGCGCCTTTCTCAGTCTGGTGCTCGACCGGGCCGTAAGAACAAAAAGCGTGGCCTTCCACTCGGTAAAAATGCCTGCACCACGACTCACACCTTACATCCGTCTGTTTTGAATCGCGTCTTTTCATAGCTTTTCTTTCACGGGATATTATTTCCTGCACAGAACATCATCTACTGCGCTGATGACTTCTTCGACGGAAATATTCTCAATACATTTCCTGTGTTTACACTCGTGGTTCGAGCACGGAGAGCAATCATCGTAATGACAGATAGTAACACATTTCCCGCCGAGCAGCCCGAATCTTTCAGGCAGCGTCGGCCCGTATATGCCGATGCAGGGAGCGGAAGTCGAATCGGCCACATGCAACGGCCCGGAATCGCCGCCTACAATCGCATCGCACCTCGCCATAAGAGCCGCCGAATCGAGAATCGATTTCCTGCTGAAATCCTCAATAACAACCGGAACTCCGACTTTTTCCATAAGACTGTCGATAATCTTCTGATCCATTGGGGAACCGAAACACATCAGTTTACAACCCCTGCCGGACATAATTTCCGCCAGCTCCGCAAATTTATCCACGCTCCAGCATCTCGATGGATGGCCCGCCGACGGGATCAGGCCCACAACAGTATCATCTTCCGCTATTCCATTCTGCGAGTAGAATTCCATCGCGTATTGTCTGCTTTCGTCAGTTATTGATATTTCCAGTTCGAGCGCCGGGTTATCGATCCCGATCGCGCGCGCGAGGTCGAGCGAGATATCGGTTGTGTGCCTGTTGTCCTTATCCGGAACATCGACCACGAAATCCGAAAAACAGCCTCGCGAAGAATAGCTGACCATGTGTCCCTTTTTGCCGAGCCTCAAAAGCAGGCTTGGAACAAATTTGCGCTGTGTATCGACGATAAGATCAAATTTACGTTTCCTGAGCTCTCTCACGAATCTCACCAGAGACCCGACCTTCAACTCCTCGTAGAAATGGAACTCCATCAGCCCATCTATATATGGGCAGGCATCGAAAACCGGCCTCACGTATTCCCGCAGCAACTTGCCGATAAACACGACCTCGGCATCCGGGTACTGCTTCTTCAACGCCCGGAACAGGGGTATTATAAAAAGCAGGTCTCCAAGCCCGGGCACCCCTATATACACGCCGATTTTTCTGATATCTTTTATTTCCTGAAGATTTTTCGCAGCCGACATTATTCGCCCCGATTTATCTTTTTTCAGATACACAAATTCCTCAAGAACCCGGGCAAGACCTTCCAGCCTCCCGGTATTGTTTCTGGAATCATCGCCCCTGCTCAGCTTTCGCCTGCGCGACCAGACCTTGGGAAGTATCTGGACCTTCATCATCAGCCGCAGGATCCCCGCGAGGCCCGGGAAATGCCTGTCATAAAAACAGAATATCCACTTGTAATGGTTATATGAAATCCGCGCAAGATCATGATATGAATCCTCGCCGAGATGCCGCTGCCCTCGTTTATGAACGATCTCGCAATCGTTGATGTACCAGGACTCCCAGCCCGCTTTTTTCGCCCTGTAACAAAGTTCGACATCCTCCCCATACATCCAGAATTCCTCATCGAACGCCCCGACCTGTTTGAGGGCCTCGCCTCTCATCATGAAACATGCCCCGCAGATAACTTCTACGGCGGATGTCGAACTCATCGTTTCTGGAGGCACTTCATAGCCGCCGAAAATACCGCCGAGATAAAAAGTATCGACAAAAGTCCTCCAGAGAGTGGGAAACCTGTAAACCGACGGTTCCAGGCTGCCATCCGTATTGACTGTTCTGCATCCGATAATCCCCGCAACGGGATTATTCTTGAAAAACTCGACCATGCACCTGAGCGTGCCCGGCTTCACTTCCGTATCGGGATTGAGAAAAAGCACGTGATCGCCCTGTGAAGCATCCGCCCCCCGGTTGCACGCGCGAGCGAATCCCGCGTTCTCCCCGCTCTCGATTATTTCTACCCACTGCCACTTCTCCGCCAGGTCACCGGCCGATCCATCCGACGAATCGTTATCGACGACTATCACCTCGAAGCTTATCTCGTCGCGAACCTTCTCCAGCGAAGCGATACACTCGGACACAAGCTGTTTCATGTTGTAGTTTACGATTACAATTGATAATTCCATGTCTAACCGCGGGTCAATGCATAATACTGCGGGCTCCTTTATAAACTTCATCCACAGTTATCGATCTCATACAGAAATATTTTTCTATTTCCAGCCTGCATTCGGCGCAGTAACACGGCGAACAATCCACCGCGTGAAAAATCGACAGATTGCCTTCGCGGCACGGTCCATGATACGCGGGATTCGTGCTGCCGAACAACCCGAGTGTCGGAACATCCTGTATCGCCGCAACGTGCATCAGGCCGCTGTCGTTACTAACAAACAAACAACATTTTGAAATGATGCAGGCCGCCTGCCTGATAGTCGTATCACCGGCGGCAATTGCAACAGGATAGTTAGCTCTCTCCAGAATCTGCTCGGCTCGGTCTCGCTCGGCTTCGTTCCCGAAAACAACTATATGCGCCCCGGTGTTCTCAACCAGCCTGTTCGCAAGCTCGGCATATTTTTCGACCGGCCACTGTTTCGATTTCCACGCCACTCCGGGGTTCAACCCTATTATTTTTTTTCCGTCATTCATGTTGTTTCTTTCGAGAAAATCCTGAGTAAAAGAAACATCATCATCCGTGTACCAGAACTCGTAATAACGTCTCTTGGGATAAACACCAACCGTGTTGAGAATTTTAAATACGCCCTCTACGCCATCTATCGGCCTGTCGAGGGTGATTATACTGGTTCGATATTTTGCCCCCGATATCCGGGCCAGATAATCGAATCTTTTAGTGTTCTGGAAATTTAAAACAAGATCGAACCGCTTCTTCCTTATATCGGATGCGAACCTCAGAAAGCCCGAAAGGTCTTCCATGTTCCGCCTTTTTTTGTAGGGAATCACTTCGCTTATATAAGGACACGGTTCAATAACATCAACGTACTGCTCGCCGATCATATATGAAATCTGCGCATGCTGGAAATGCTTTGCAACCGAAACCAGCGCCGGAAAAGTCCGAACGATATCCCCGAGGGCGCTCGTTTTGATTACGAGGATTCTTCTTATCGAATCCCTGTCAATTTCCACACCTGTCATTGATTGCCGTTTTTCCTTTTTCTGAACATCTCGCCCGCGAGCTCTTTGTAGGCCCTGTATCTCGATTCCGTTTTTTTATCCTTTTTTCCAAGCTTAATTCTTATGCTGTTGAGAATAAGCTTGTATATAATTTCAAGATATATGAGCGTTGTCCAAATCGCAACAAAAGGCAACGAGTAATGTTTACGATAGAGATAAAGCGCGCTTCGCCTCGAACTTGTTATAGTAATATAAGGCTCCTGCGACGTGCTCGCATAGCCATGATGAACAATATTCGCATCCGTCAGCGCGTAGCATTCCCAATCCCTGCGGCGAGCCCTTATACACCAGTCGATATCATCCGCATAAAGAAACGAGTTTTCATCAAGCAGCCCTATCTGGTTTATCGTCTCGCGCCGAATCATCAGGCAGGCACCCTTAATTATATCCACTCTCTTTGCGCCGTTTTCGCTCATAATCGGATTGCCTTTTCCGAATCCGAGCATGAAATGAGAAAGCTTCGGATAAAAACTGAACTTTTCAAAATATCGAGAGAACGGAATGGGAAAATTAAACCACGATTCCTGAAGTGTTCCATCGGTATTTAAAAGCTGGCAGCCGGTTATTCCAATCTGAGGATGCCTGTCCAGAAACTCCACCATCTTCGCCAGTGTCTTATCTTCCACTTCGGTGTCGGGATTCAGAAGCAACACGTGCCTGGAATCGGATTTTCTAATGCCCTGGTTATTGGCAACCGAAAAACCGGTGTTTTTATTGTTGCGAACCAGCAAAGCATCCGGATGCTTCGCCACAACCATTTCCGGGGTCCCGTCGCATGAATTGTTATCGACGACAGTTACATGGTAAGAGAACGGATACTCACCGTCATAAATCGATTGCAGGCACTTGTCCAGCAGCTCTTTCGTCCTGTATGTAACAATTACAATTTCCAGATCATTCATAATCTTTTTCCAGCATTTCCTGTGCAGCTTCTACAATTTGCACAGGATCGATATCTCCGATACATGACTCTCTGCCGCACTCCGGGAATTTGCATGGATTGCAGGGCTCGCGATGCCAGACAATCCTGTGTTTCTTCCCGCGCGGGCCATACCTGTTGGCATTCGTAGGGCCGAAAACTCCCAGCGTAGGCGTTCCGACCGCAACACCAAGATGCATCGGCCCGCTATCGTTGGATATAAGCAAACGGGACTGTTTCAACAACCCGCCCAGTTCCAGAATATCAAGTTCACCCGCAATCGACCGGGCCTTTGCCGGAAACGCCCCGGCGAGTTCCCCGCAAACAGCAGCATCCTCGACCGAACCCACCATGACGAATTCATAATCTCCTCTATTGATCAATGCCTCGACAACAGCACGGTACTTTTCCACCGGGTAGAGCTTATAAGGGCTCCCGGCACCGGGGTATACAGCTATCAACCTGTCCGGCCCGGCGATTCTTTTTTCTGTTATAAACTCACTAACCTTTGCTTCGACAAAATCCGGAACAGTTACCCTGATTTCGCGGTTCGTTATAGGTATTCCTGCCGAGTCGAGAACATCGAGATGCCTGTCTACAGCATGCCGCGTCATGTCATTTTTATTCCTGAGATGCGCTTCGTGCGATGTAATTCTGTAACGGGATCTCATAAAGTAAGGAATAGCGGAATTCCTGAGATCAACGACCATATCATACTTCCTTGACCTCAGCTCATGTACAAGCCTCACAACTCCTTTGAACCCATTATGTCTGCCCTTATTCTCGAAAACCATCGAAGCATGCACCCATTCATGACGGCTGAGAATAGGCATCGCGGTCGGCCCTGCAACAACAGTAAGCTCGGCGCCGGGAAAATTATCAAGCAAAACCTTCATCACAGGCGTCGTCAGAATGACATCGCCGATACATGAAAGGCTTATCAATAGGATTCTGTCTATGTTTTTAAACTTCGTTGTCGGCATATTCAGATAGCTTCAGCAACAGAAAGTTTTTTATATACTTCATCTATCTGCGCTGTAGTATAATTTACATCAAACTCTCTTTTAACAAAATCCAGCGCGCTCCGCATTCTCTCCGCTGCTTCCTTCGGACGCTCCAGCACCTCACACATAGCTCCCACGAGTTGATCGACATCACCTGGTTTCACCAGCAATCCTGTCTCGTGATCTTTGACCACCTCGCTGATTCCCGCCACATCGCTCATCACTACCGGGCAACCCATAAGAACGGATTCCACAAGTATCACCGGCAGCCCTTCTTTTTCAACCGACGCCAGCACAGATATATCAATCGTTTTCAATATGCGTTTCAGGTCCAGCCTTGTGCCGGCAAAAACAACTTTATCCTTTATGCCCGATGTTTCAGCCTGTTCCTCAAGCGATTCTCTCAGTTCCCCATCACCCACGATGAGCAACCTCGCCTCGGGATGTTTCTTGCTGACCGCACCGAACGCCTGCAATAAAAACTTATGTCCCTTCATGGGAACAAGCCTTGCAACCGAACCGAAAACTTTGTCGTCTTTTGAAAAACCGAATTCTTCTCGCGCATCTTCATCCGAGCCGGAATCGAAATAACGGCTCAGATCAATTCCCGTATACACGCGGCGCAACATGGAATCCGGCACATTCTGGGCCTTCAGGTCATCAAGCACCGCATTCGAACACGGAAGCAGGCTGTCACATTTCATGTACCTGTTCTTGCGCGTCATCTTCAGCACGGATGCCACACACGGAACTCCGGCCCATCGCGCCGAAGCCGATCCGAGTTGAGCGCTGCTGGTCAGATGGGTATGGAGGATATCTATTTTCCGGTTCCTGATTATCCCTGCCAGCTTCCATGCCGCAAAGTAATCAAGCTTGCTGCTGTAAACCGGCAATGGTATTACATCAGTGCCATCATTAACAAGCCTCTTATAATTTACGCCGGAGGGGGGAATTACAATCGTAACTTCGTGTCCGAGCCGCTCCTGAGCATGAACCATGTCAAGGAACATGGAATACCAGCTCAGGTCAATGTTGTTAATAAAGTGTAGAATGCGCATATCAGTTCAGTATCTTGTCGTAAATATTTTCAGTTTTATCAACCATCTTCTGGACGGTAAAATCACGGACAACAGTTTTTCTTGCCTCATCCCCGAGTCTCAGTATCTCGTCCGGATCCGAAAGCAGTTCCAGAATGTCCGCCGCAAGCGCATCAGAATCACCCGGCTTCACAAGCATCGCGTTTTTCCGCTGATCCAGCGCTTCGGGGATTCCGCCCACATCAGTTGTTACAATCGCCTTCTTCATGCACATCGCCTCAAGTATTACATAAGGCAATCCTTCACTGCTGGAAGCAAGCACAAAAATATCGAAAAGATACAGCAGATCGCGGACATCTCCGCGGATACCCAGGAACCTGAACCGGTCTCCAAGCCCACTTTCCCGGACCTGGTTTTCAAGCTCTTCCCTCTGCGGGCCGCCTCCTACTCCAAGGAACAGAACATCTCCATAATCCCTGAGCACCGTCTCCGCCGCCCTTACAAAATGCAGATATCCCTTCCTCGGGGTCAAAGACGCCACCATCCCCACAACTTTTGTTTCCGGCCCGATTCCCAGTTCTTCCCGATACTTGCGCCTCATGATTTCTCCGTGTTCTTCATTGTAAAGTTCCGGAGAAATTCCATTATGAACAGTCTGTATGAAATCGGGATCAGTCCCGAAATGATTCAGCATGTGCTGTCGCACGAACTCACTCACCGCTATCCGCATATCGCTTCGGATCATCACGCTGCTTCCGGCATGCACGCTGTATGTGCTGTGGCACGTAGTTATAAAAGGCAGCTTTCGTTTTTGAGAAGCAAGCGTCAGATAACATATCCATGCGGGAACTCTTGAATGAGCGTGTATAAGTTCAATCCCGTTATCCGCCAGCAATTCTCTCATCGGTCCCACGTTTTTAAAAACCATCAAAGGCGACTTCGAATGGACAGGGAGCTTGAGATGTTTAACATTATTCATCTCCAGCTTTTCTACAAGCTTTCCGCCGAAAGACACCACCAGAGGATCATAGCCCTTTGTTTTAAGTCCGCACGCGAGGTCGATAACATGGGTCTCGACACCGCCGACGCGAAGCTCCGGAAGCGTGAGAAGAACCCTGGGCTTTTCCTGTTTTACGACCCCTTTGACCGGCCCTATATAACCTTTCTTTTCCCTTATCGATTCATAGTAAATATCCAGAATATCCTGAATCATTTTCTTGCGTGAAAATTTCTGTTCGAGATCCTGGTACGCTGAATCCGAGAGTTTTCCCGCAACATCAGGATCATCTATTATCTGGTTGATCTTTTCGGCCATACCAACCGGGTCCCTTGGCTCAAGAAGAAAAGCGGTTCGCTTATCCTCCAGCATTTCAGGGATTCCGCCGACGTTGGTTGCAACTATCGGAACCCTGCATGAAATAGCTTCGAGACACCCCATCGGGAAACCTTCGAAAATCGACGACACAACATAAACGTCCATTATGCCGAGCAGGTCATATATGTCAGTTCTTACACCGGTGAACAGAATGTCATTCTCAAGCCCGTACTCCGCGGCAAGCTCCTGAAGCTCTTTTCGCATCTGTCCGTCGCCGACAAGGATCGCCCTCGCATCGGGTTTCGTTTCTTTTACTTTTCTGAATGCTTCAATAAAATACTTGTATCCTTTTGTCAGCGTCAGCCTGCCGATGGAGCCGATGACCGGGACTCCCTCGGAAATCCCGAGCTCTTTCTTTGTTTCCTCCGCCGGTTTTCTCTTCTGTATTTCATCCAGCGCATCCTCAAGCCCTATCCCGTTATAGACAACTCTCATTCTATCGCGTTCCGCACCCAGCTTTTCAGCCATGTGTTCGAGAATCATCCTGCTGACGCATACTATCCTGTCTCCCTTTGCCATCACCTTGCTGCCGAGATGAGGGGCATACTGGCCATGAGCCGTAATAACAAACGCTGTTTTGCTCCCTCTGAGCGCAAAATATGAAACCCATGCCGGCACTCTCGAATGAGCATGCACTACATGAATCTCGCGTTCATCAACAATCTTTCTTACCTTCTGCGCCATTTCCCGAACTGTTAATAACGATTTTCTGTGAACCGGCAGCGTTATATGTTCTATTCCCGCGCTTTTAAGCCTTGAGACCAGAGCGCCCCCGTTTGAAACCACTATCACATTATGCCCTTTGCGCTTCATCCCGTCGGACAGCGCAAGCACATGCGTCTCCACTCCGCCTACGGTCAACTCGGGCAAAATATAAAGTATATTGAGAGCTCTAAGTTCTTCGTTCATATCCGATTTTCAGTGAATAAGGTGCCGGCCGGTTAATCCCATCGCCCACATAAGACCGAGAAATACACACACCGCTATCAGCGCTTCGTATTCACGGTTCTTCATCGACAAAGCCATGCTGAACCCATTTCCCTTTGAATACTTTATTTTCCACGGGATCGGGAAAAATCTCGGGACATCGGCACAGAACCCCGCGTAGTCCTCTTTGAATGCCTCTTTCAAATATGACTCTTCCCTGAATATCGTAGCGTAATAGATAATAAAAAAGAAAGGTATATACACAAGCAGAACTATCCAGTTAGATGCCGCGATACACAATCCAAGGTACATAAAAAAACTGCCTACGTACAAAGGATTGCGCGTGAAAGCATACGGGCCGGTTCTCGACAATTCCTGGTCTTTCTGAATATAACCTGCCGAAATAATCCTTATTGCCTCGCCGAAAAGCGATACAAAGGTCCCGACCAGCAGCCATTTCAATTCCGGTCTCGCAAAAACCAGCACCGCAATACCGAAAAGATGGCCCAGCCGAACCCTCCACTTCTGAAGCAGCTTTGTGATTTTTTCCATTTTTATAAACTCAATGTATAGGACAGAAAATGACCGTCCTGAAATGTTTTTACATCCTCATTGCCTGTAATTTGCGGCATCAGATTTTTTACCACCGCATAATCGAGCCTTAACGAACCGAATCTTGATCCCGCGCCATAAGTCGGCATGCCGTTCATAGACCCAACCCTCAGGAAACCCTTCCTGTCGAACGATCTTTCAATGCCTCCGAACCAGCGGGTTTCAAAACCATGCTTCCAGCTCAACTCCAGATCAGCGGCGGCAAGAGTAGCCGCATTCTTATCAGCTCTGTATGCTGCGCCGAACGTAATGCTCAACGCCTTTTTCACGGCATTGATATTACCCTTCACAATCGAGGAAAGCCCCCTCACCTGCGCTCCATACATCATCCCGTTTTGGGTTTCATAAAAAAAGCTGAAACCTCCCCCGGTGTCAAATTGCCTGTAATGACTTCCGTTATCCGTATTATCGTATCGATACCAGTTGGAATCAACGAATTCTGCTCCGGCCTGCTCGGTTCCATGCAGATCGGCATAACAGAAACGTCTTTCTCTGCCGCGCAGCTTTTCTTTATCGGGAAGAACATCATTTGTATCCGTGTGATCGATCCCCCACTCACCGGGAACCGTGAACCCTATCCCCATAATCGCGTCGCCCGACAGCGGCAGAGTTATCCCCGTGGTATCCGAATCCAATTGATCGAGATTTTTTCTTCCATGCGGGAAATGCCTGAGGCTGTGATTGCCTGAAATCGCAAGCCTGTCCGACATCATTGCAGCGGAGGGATTCCAGAATATTCCTATCGGATCGCCGGGAACCGCCGTAAAAGCGCCGCCCATCCCCGAAGGCCTTGGCGCAGTTTTCAGCAGGTAATCCACCGTGCGGTCCGACACAGCCATTGCGGCAGTTCCCCAAAATATTACGGCTGCGAGCGCAACAGCAACCGTCTTGAACTTCCTCATTCCCGTTTGACTCCCGTACCCGAGCCTTCACCAAAAAATCTGCGCTCAATTTCCACAGCGACTTTCCTGGATTCATCCAGCGGTTTGAAGCCTCTCTTCTTTCTCTTGAGAACTTCTGTTACACTCCGATTTATTCCTTCTATCGATGTATATGTTATATATTGTTCATCCATCAGATCATTGAAAAGTTTCTCGAACTTGAATCCCTTCCTGCTTCGCCCTACTTTTACAACTATCGCATACTTGCCGCCCGAGATTATCTCCGAAACCATCGACACACTGTCTTCTGTCACTATTACAACTTCGCACATGCCGATTATTCCCGGAACCGGATTATCATTGCTTTCCGAAGCCAGCAGAAGATAGGCGCTGTTCGGATGTTCTTCAAGCTGTTCTTTTACGTTCTTCTCCGCTTCCAGAGGCGTTCTTCGAGACGTTGTCGTCAGAACCGAAATCTCATTCTCCTCACAGGCGAGCAACACCTCGCCGACAATTTCCTGCGCCATCTCGGGAGTAATAAAATTCCGTGAACTGTTACCGCCTATCAACAACCCGATAGGTCTCTTAACCTCGCCTTTCAGTTTGGGATAAAGCGCAGCGGCTTCAGCAAATATAAACCCTTCTGAAATATGGCTGGTCGCCCCCATCGTATAGATTATGTTACCGCCCCTGCACCTGTACTCATCATGCCTGGGAACAACAACAAGATCGAAATCCTCGACAGACAACAGCGACGGCCTCATGCAAACGACCGTCTTCGAATTCCATATCTTGCTCAGCAGATACGTCACCGGATGAGTGAATGAACCGGCTGAAATTATCAGATCAGGAGAAAATTTTATTAAACTCGACATCGAAGATTTTGTTACCTTCTGTACCAGAAAAAGTATAAACGGATGCGAAAAACTCACATGTCTTGCGATAATGGATATAAAAACGAGAAAAAGATAATAGCCCTTGCCTATCGTTATCTCGAATTTTTTTCCGATTACGTTGTGAAGCTTGCGCACAACACCCTCGGTCTGATGCACATGACCACGCTTGCCGTCACTTACTATCAGAACCCGCCATTTTCTTTTTGCAGTGTTGTCCCAGCGCTGCATTTATGAATCCAGTATCTCAGATTTTACTCAGTACATATTCTATTATTGGAAATTGGAAAAATCAATTAAGGGGATCAATTGAATTATTTAAGTATATATATAATATCAGAAGGTTCAGTCCCTGTTATTACAACTGTTTTTCCTACACTTACTCCAATAATATTTTCGAGCCTGTCCGTCCCGACAAAAATATCATCACTGAACTCGATAACACTGCTTCCAAGATTAACCTCGGACACCTCCGTCGCAAGCCCCGAAGCGAGCCCTTTTTTCCCTATCATCGCGTGGGATGAAAGCAGTTCCGGATCGAGATTTTCCATCGAACCATACGATTGCAGCGCGGAAATCGCACCACCTGAAAGGAAAACGCCCGGCCCGAAATTTACCTCGGCGGCAATATATGTTCCTTCAGGAAGACTATTCAAAAAAGATGCCATTCTCGGGCCATCATCGGGTTTGTCATACAATTCGAACGTTTCAGATATTGCATCGCCATCCGGCGGATAAGCTACTATGTTGTACCCGATCCCACCCTTTGATAAATTCCTGCCGTCAACAAATATCCCTTCCCTGCCATTGTGAAACGCGGATGACAACACAAATATTGTCCTGTCATGATGGCTTTGAATATTGTCATTTTTCAATTTATCACTCAGTAAAACGCTGATCCCGGCGCTTCTGAGCATTGTATATACTTCATGCAAAGGCCTACTCGTCAGGTTCGGAATCTGTCCGCTCCTGACCGCCTGTTTGATTGTAGTTTTTTCCCATTCAAGACCCTGGCGCCCTATGCTTGATATTTTTCCTGCAAGATTCAAATACAACCTGATTCTCTGCGGCTCCACGCCTTCTTCAAGCAACCAGGAAAGCACCTCAAGATTTGTAGACGGTGGATTTTTCATCCCGGCAAGACCTGTCTTCCAATTTTCAATTTCCGACTCCTGCGCCTCTACAACAGCAAGCCCGTCTTTTGTCCTTATCGAGAGCGTAAGAATATCCACTGTATCTGCTGCAACAGCGATAATAGCTGTAAACATGAAAACAGCAACAAACGAGAAGATTCTGGATCGGGCACCCCTGAGCATCACAGATACCTCCTGATGCTTATCGTAAGACCCGGTCTGTAAACTCTGCTCCTCACAGTTTCCAGATAAAATTCAACCGGTATGTCATACTCCCAGATTTTCATGAGTTTAGAAACGCCGAACCTTGTTTTTCTCGCGTATGCTTCGCCCTTACCCTCTCGTGAATAATCGAAATCAAGATGTATGGATTCCAGCCCGAATTTCGCAAGCGTATCATTTGGATTAAAGAAATTCCTGTTTCTCATAAACGATATGAACAAAGATTCCCACAAAGGCTCTTCCGTGTCCCCAGTGATTCTGGCGAAGTCATCATTAAACCTGAAATACATCAAATAATCTCTTTTGTATGAAATATCGAGGCGAAGCTCACCCTCTACCCACGAAGTATCTCCCCTCCCCCAGAATTCAAGCGCCGTTTCGCCCGAGACCATCCATTTTTTCGGCCTCCATCGCCTGTTCTTTTCACCCAGCATCATCACATACTCAAAATCGAAATTGAAATAATCGTCAATTTCACCTTCGTCATCGAAATCCTGAACCTTCAGGTTCCCGAAACGACCCTCGTAATATGTGCTCTCGTCGCCGCCGCTCAACTGTAGCTGATAGCCGAATTTCTCGACCTTCATCGCTATCCCTGACCTTGTCGGCGGATTCACCACTTCTATTCCCTCGAACCTTGTTATGTATCTGACATTATCGTCGCCGTATCCTATCTCACTGTGTATTCTGTTTTTAACCTTGCGATCTATGTTGCCGACAAGAAACTTGCTTTTATCCTCCGAATACTCTACATTCAGCCCCATCCTCGCCTTGTGAATATTATCTATCCTGTCGAGCCGCCACTGGCTTTTCACTTCCCCACCAAGCCTCTGGTTCTTCATCACCGCCACATTCCGCTCGTCGAACTTCTCCATTATATTTTCTGTAATCAATGCCCACCTGGAATCCTCTTCCTTTCCGAAAAAGAACGTTCCGTCCAGGTCTCTCCTGTTGGTTCTGTTCAGCAAATCATAAAGTTTAAGATACGCTATCCCCTCGTAACGGATATCGGCAACGAGCCCATCCGTTGACGTATTGTCAACATTAACCTGCGCCTTCTTTGTTATTTTGGGAACAATCTGAAGGATAAGATGACATGGATTATCACCGAAATCCGGATGAATATCAGCTGTAACAGGAATCGTGAACGGTATTGAAAGAAAAACTTTTTTTGGAGGAATCGACAGGGAAGCACGATTTCCGAGGTGTGTTATAAGCTCGATTTTCACACCCCTGGCAAGCGACTTGTCTTCTATCTGTATAGGTAAAACAACATTCCTTTCGTTTGCTACTCCGTCCTTCTGCACCACCACCTGAACCGGGGTCTGAAGCCCGAGCGGAACAATTTCAAACGTGCTCATCCTTATCGTATTCGAGTCAGCGGAAATGAATCCCGGCATGCCGTCTACCTCGATTGCAATCCCCTGCAGCAACTGTTGTTCAGTCGCCATGATAACAACCGGCTCGGCATCAAGCCGTGAAGCCACTATAATCATTGATAACAGTAATAAAAAAAATATTCCGAGCTTTTTCACCGGTCTTTTTCATCCACAGTGGTATAAACCATTACGGTGTCGAACGCTCCCGTGCCTGACAAAACCATAACAGGGCCGCGAGCATCCACAAATACCTTTACTTTTTCCTGGACCGAATAACTATTGAAATCCTCAAGCTTAACCGCCTTGTACCCGAAAAGCGTCAATACGCTCGATGCATCCTGAAAAGACAGCCCTTCGATCGGCGGCAATTTTCCCGACAGAATACCTTCTCTTATATGAACTGAAACTTTGAGGTCAAATGTCAGTTGCGCGAATCCCGCTGTTGAAAAACTCTCCAGATCAACCCGGTCACCATATCTCTTTTGAATCTCATCGCTGAACTGCTCGATAGAAATACCTTTTTTACTGCCCGCCCATTCCTTGATCTCTTCAATTATTTGCTCTTCCGCTCCAATAACAACCGCACGGTCTTTCAACTCGACAGTCGCATGCATAAGTTCGGCATGCGTGGTTGCGCAAAAAAACAATATCGAAAATATGATCAAATACAAAAAGGTTTTCTTCATTTGCCGATTCCCTTTTCGCCGGATATTTCCACGAATAATTCAGAATAAGCCAGAGAAAGTTCAGATATTGATTCTTCAACCTCAAATACATCTTTCGCCGGTTTCCACTCCCTCATCAGGGAATCAAGTCTGCTCTCGAACTGTTCGGGCAATTCTTCAGAACCAAAACAAACAAAAGCCCAGCGCCTCGCATCAAAAGCAAGCCGGGCTCTTATCGGTATCGCATCAAGCCCCGCTCTTGATCTCTCCAGAACATCATTTGTCTCAAGCAACGTCTTAACTGTTTCGAACTGCGGGGCGAGATCATATTGCCTGATCAGTTCCCTTTTATAATAATCAAGAATTATCTTTCCCTTGCCGGAAACCGCATCAGGCAAAAAATCTTCTCGCACTATCAGCAATCTTGAAAGCGCATTTGCGTAACTCTCGGTATGATTCTTTATAAGATAATTCTGGTTCTGGATCAGGTTCTGATAAATGGTGTGAAATGGATAAATTACCGGATTTGATTTCAGCCTGCCCCTGCTCACCCGCATCATTTCGGTCTGCTGCATTGTTTCCACTACGTTCGCAAGCGCTTTTTTGTTTTCTTCTGTAATATTCCTTGTTTCAGCAAACGCGAACGCCGAAGACAATATTACACAAAGAACTACAAGGACCGAAAGATTTATTTTATCGGCTCTTTTCATTTATCCTTTCCGGGGTTCAATATTCTCATACTTATTCCTACCTGTTTTCTTTGAGTCCTCCACTGAAAAGAAAACGCAAGACACTCATATTCTCTTGTCGCTCCAACCACCACTTCGTCAAAACGATTCTCATCAAGATCATATTGATTATCTGAAATCAGAATAGTCCTGTTGCTTATTTTATGTGTTGCGTAAACAAACACTTTATCATTTGTATTGACCAGGTCGGACAAAAGGGGCGTCTGTCCTTCTTTTCTGAAATTGAGATACTGAACACTCAGAGATTTCCTGTCTTCTTCATATTCGGCGCCGACTCCTTTTCCCCAGACCCTGTATTTTCTCCAGTTATTGTACAACCCGAATCTTCCATCCGTTATCAAGGAATACACAACTTTTTTCCCGCTGTTGATCGGATATGCGGCATTCAGATTCAGGAAAGCTCTTTCCTCCGGATACCTCAACTGCATTTCTTTTACCTGGCCGACTTCCATGCTTCCATGATATCTGATTTTCGTATTTTTAAATTCTCTTTCATCGAACCCTACAGAAAGAGTTGGCTCGTTCCACACGATTACAGGATCAAAATATCTGAAATACCCGGTATTTTCCTTATAATGTTTGCCCAGTCTCAGAGCCACATCATAATCATAAACTCTTTTTTCAAATCTCGCTTCCGGGAAAAACCCGTCCTTGATGAAATAATCCAAAAACAAACCTGTGCTTGCGCCTGAATCGAATGTCCTGACAATACCCGAGCCGAGCCTCAGTCCGCCATGATCGGCATATCCCAGAGAAGGAGAAGAGAACATCCAGTTTCCAACCTGAACACCTGATTCCGACACCACTCCGCTGTTTTCCTTGAGAGACATTGAATACGACGGCCAGCTTAATATCTTTTTCTTTCTGTAGTAAAAAGAAATCTTTTTAAAATATCCTTTTCCATTTTCACGCAACTCCAGTTGCTTTGCCTTTATTGAATAATCCGGCGAATCGGAAGAACATGTTGTGGCAACCATATCGTGCATAACAATGTATTCGGGAGAAACCTCGACATCCTCGCTGAAAAAATTCATCCCCTTTATACACGCATGGGCCTTTTTCATTCTGCCAATGTCATTCTCGTAGTCCAGTTCGAGAGCTTCGCCCTCGAATCTGTGCCCATCTCTGTTCAGAACAAAACTTCCCTCTGTTGAAATGAGATTTTTATCCCTGTCCACGATCATAGAATCAGTAGAAAGCAAAAACCCGTCGAACTCTATAGTTACGTTCCCATCAAGCCTTATAATTTCATCCGACTGTTGATAATTTGCTGAATCCGATTTCAGACTGATAAAATTATCATTATCGTCAAATATTTCAGTCATATTAACCTGTGCCCGAACAATGGTTGTGAAAAACAAAACCGAAAACAATGCCGTTAATATTTGAGGTCTCAACACGCGCACCCGTTGCAACATCCTGATAGTGTTCATTGTATTCTTCTCCTAAAACAAAGAAAAAACCCCCAGAGAAACTCTGTTCCCCGGGGGTTAAGTAAACATTCTAATAGAATTAGAAACTAATCAGCAGTTCACTGCGAACCCTGTTGAGAAGAATGTCTTCGCGACCTTGCTGCATGTACTCAACACGGAACTTGGAATCGCTGTTGATCGGTTTTGTAACTGAGAATGCACCATAGCCGGGATAACCCTGACCATCGAGGTCTCTGCCCCAGCGGGTTCCGCCTGCGAAGTTACCGATAACTCCCTTGGCGGCGAGCTCGACATCGCCCAGAACAATGTAGCTGGCCTCAACGCCGACACCTTCAAAGCCGGCGGGGAACAGCATGCGTCCTGATTCGAACGAGATGCACTGTGAAGAAGAAACGTCAAGTCCGATCGGGCAAATCGTGTCGTACTCTGTGAACGGATTTGAGTCCAGGCTTGTGAAAGCAACTGCTGCCGGTATATCTGCATACGAAACGGTAAGAGCTGCTTTTTTGTTCTTGTAAAGATCGAGTCCAAGCACGAAACTTGAATCGTCAAGACCGGAAGCCGGGCTTGTTCCGTCTTCGAGATCCGTAACCGTCAAATACTCGGCGCGGAACTCTTTAAGGAACGGTGAGTTTTTAAGCAGAGGAGCTACGAGATCGACGCCCCAACCCTGCTCTTCCTGATAACCGTTTCCAAGATAGTTGAATCCGAGGTCTACGAAAGGAAGATCCAATCCGAGCCTTGCGGCTGCGTAAACATCTTTACCTGCTGAACCGAGTCCGTCAGTGATGTTGTTTGAATCCATGTCGGCAAATCCACCGAAGACACTCAGGGCTACGATGTCTTTTCCGATTCCCAGCGCAACACCGGGCACAGACTGCGCGCCACTTACATCAACGAGCATTCCGTACGGTCCGAATGACAGTGACTGATATCCCGACCTCAGTGTGAGAACATCAAGTTCTCTAACTGATTCCGAACCATCAAGATCGACATAAGCATGCTCGATATTGAGCTCGCCTGTGTCATCGCCGAAATTGTCGGCGATGGCTGCTTTGTTCAGGATAGTCTGGGAAAGAGCGATTGAGAATGTTACGTTGTCTCCGGCTTCTCCGTCAAACTGAATAGTCGGTATCATTTCATAGCCGTATTCCAGTCCGCCTGAGCGAACATTTGACAGATTAGCAGCGGCGACATTGTACTGCTGGGTGTAGAAATTATCTACGAATGCAGCATTCTCGAGATCGGTGTCCGGAATGTCTATGCGCTGTCGAATGCTTCCGCTGACCTGAAGTTTTCCTAAGAAAGCCTTGTCAACTTTGGATTCGAGAGCGGCGATCTTGTTCGAGTTTTCATCGACTTTGACCTTAAGGGCTGCAAGTTCATCTTTGAACTCGGCGGCCAGTTTCTTAACAATGTCTCTGATTTCGTCCAACTGCGCGGGATCGATTTTGCTCACTGCCGCGGGTGCAGGTGCCTGGACCTTGCACTCATCTTTCAGGCAGTATGTTTTATCCAGCATCTCCATCATGCGATCTACGACCATTGCATACTCATAACGAGTGATGGGTCTGTCGCCCTTGAAGGTACCATCAGGATAACCTTCGATGAGACCGGAATTAAAGAGCTTCTGTACAGCGTCTTCCGCCCAGTGGTTGCTCGGAACGTCAACCAGCGTTGCTGAAAATGCCATTGACGCAATACCGAGAACGAGGCCGAATGTCAGTAATGATAATACTTTTTTCATTAGCAACCTCCCTGGAAATTCTTTTTTCTCGGAACTTCCGAAGTTCTTTCGGTGTAAGTTGCCTTGTTTCCTTACCCCACGAACTTCTTCAGTTCACTTATTGTTTGGTTTCCGATGATGCTTCCAGAGATTTCACCTCCTTTCCTGCTATCAACGGATTTTTCCAAATTACAATCTCAAAGAAACAATAATACAGAATAGTATCTATATTTAATTATATAATTTGACAATCAATATCAGTTATTTACAGACTTTACACGAAATGATCATCAATTATCGCAATTATATCCCAAATTCCTGCGTGTAACTATTTTTTTCAAAATTTATTTCTATTTAAATAAATTTTTTTGTTGTTGTTAAAAAAAATGGCACCCGTTATTGATCAACAGATGCCATTTTGAATCATTTATTGTTTTCTTAATGTCTGAAATGCCTCATTCCGGTAAGGCACAACGCAATATTGTGCTCATCGCAAGCCATAATGATTTCATCATCACGCCTTGCGCCTCCCGGCTCAATTATCGCAGATATGCCGAATTTTGCGGTTTCATCCGCTACATTTCTAAACGGGAAATAAGCATCGGATGCCAGAACCGCTCCAACCGCTTCCTCTCCAGCCTTTTCCAGCGCAATTTTCAAGGAATCCATCCTGCTCATCTGGCCCGCTCCGATCCCGAGCGTTCTGCCGTCTTTTACAATAACTATCGCGTTCGATCTCACATATTTACAGACTTTCCAGGCCAGGACCAGATCCGCCAGTTGCTTTCTCGTGGGTTTCCTCTTCGAAACCACTTTGATCTGCCCATCATCAGGAACAAGAAAATCATCTTTATTCTGGATCATAACACCGCCCAGCACACTCTTTATATCCAGTGTCCCGACAGGCTTGTTCCATTTCTTGTCACTGATCTGAAATATCCTCATATTTGCTGTCTTTTTTGAGGATTTGAGGAGATTCAGCGCCCCATCGGTATACTTTGGCGCTATCAAGACTTCCGTGAATGCAGTTTCAAGCTCCCTGGCCGTTTTCTTGTCAACCTGGCATGTAAATGCCACTACTGCCCCAAATGATGATACTTTATCGGATTCACGCGCTGCCAGATATGCCTGCAACGGTTCTTTGTCCACAGCCACCCCCACAGGATTCCCGTGCTTTACCACAACGGCGACTGTTTTCTCAAACTCCATAGCTATTTCGATCGCCGAATTCAAGTCATTGAAATTGTTGTATGACAAATCTGGTCCATGCAACTGTTCCAGATCATCCATGGTCACGCCTTCAATCTCCGGCCTGCTGTAAAAAGCGGATTTCTGGTGCGGGTTTTCTCCATACCTCAACGGCACCGATTTCCTGTATTTCAAAAACAGTGTTTCTGAAAGAAAATCGTCTGTTTCAATGTCTTTTTTGAAAAAATGTTCAAATAAACTTATGTCGTAGTCGGCAACCATTTCATACGCTTTGTGCGCAAGCTTCTTTCTCATGTTCACACTTATTTTCCCGTCTGTTTCATCAAAAGCACCCATGAACTCATCATATTGCGACGGGTTTGTAAGAATTGTCACGTTGGAGTGGTTCCTTGCCGCAGCACGTATCAACGTCGTGCAGCCGATATCTATCGTGGTATCCGTTTTCGGCTGTTTCCCTTTAATCGGTTGCTCAGGTGAAACAAGAGGAAGTGGATTTATCACAAGAAGGTCTATTACCCTGCCACCCATATTTTGAAGATTCTCAAGCTCCTGAGGATCTTCCGGATTCGCCATTACGGAAGCATATATCACAGGATACAGTGTTTTTATCTCTCCCCCGAGCAATTCTGATGACCCTGTAAGGGTAGACAGATCGACTGTTTTTATACCGGCTTTTTCAAGTATTTTCTGCGTCCCGGACGTTGCAATTATATCCACACCTTTTTTTGACAAAAAAGTCGCAAGCTCTACAATATCCGATTTGTCATAAACACTTATTAACGCACATGAGACCTTTCTCATTTCGATCCCTCACTCTTGCCGGGGTTTGTATTCAATAATACCCCTGATTTTGAAACTAAAATATACTTATAACCTCCGAAGAGGGTTTCAACCACCGGAATCTGCCGGGAACTATATTTCGACAAATATTACACTAAAAACCCATTCGTTTCAGTCTTTCTTCAGTGATTTCAAATTCCAGATAATCTCCGTTTATAAGCTTATCCTTCCAGAGTTGTGACAGCGGAATGCCTTCAATCAGACATTTTGCAGTCCCTGTAACAACCTGATGAGTTACAAGCACTACTGTTCCGTTTTCGCTTCTTATCAGTTCAAGAAGCCCTTTTTTTATCCTTTCGGCAAGATCTCTTGCGGTTTCCCCTCCCCCGGGGAAAACTGCCTCGTCCGGGCAATTGTGCCATACATCCAGCAACCCGGGATACTTTTCCTCCGCCTCTTCGCGATTCAACCCCTCAAGTCCACCGTGATCAATCTCAACCAGCCAGTCGAGCGTCTTAACTTTCAAACCCTTCTTCTCCGCAATTATCTCCGCACTTTCGACAGCTCTGACAAGAGGGCTTGCGTATATTGAATCGAGATGTATCTTTTCAAATTTCTTCGCAGTTGATTCCAGTTGCATCCTGCCTGTTTCGTTCAGGTTTATATTAATTTTTCCCTGTACCCTTAATTCACGGTTCAGGTCTGTTTCTCCATGCCTTATAAAAAATAGTTTCTCTATGCTCATTCAACATGCCCGATGACCTTGGAGTCATAACCGTTTTCCCTGATAATCTCTATCGTTTTTTCCGCTTTTGAAGGATCCACGATCACAACCATCCCGATTCCAAGGTTAAAAACCCTGCGCATCTCTTCCTCTTCCACTTCACCCAGCCTCTGGATGTAATCGAACACGCCGGGCCGTTTGAAAGAATCCCAGTCCACGCTGATTTTCAATCCGCCCGGAATTATTCTCGATACATTGCCTTCAAGGCCGCCGCCTGTAATATTCGCTATCCCTTTAACTTCGACACCCGCCACAAGCGAATTAATTGCTTTTGCATACAGCTCGGTCGGCTCCAGAAGAACTTCGCCGACTGATTTGTTATCCACTTCCGGCACTTTGTCATTGATATTTTTTCCCGCGGCATCGAAAACCACTTTTCTCACAAGAGAAAAACCGTTGCTGTGCAGCCCCGAAGAGGGTATCCCGATAAGGACATCTCCAGCGGAAATTTTCGAACCGTCGATTATTTTGCTCCTGTCGACAAGCCCGACGCAAAAGCCCGCAATGTCATATTCTCCATCATCATAAAAACCGGGCATTTCGGCCATTTCACCGCCGACAAGCGCACACCCCGCCCTGCGGCATCCTTCAGCAATCCCGGAAACGACATCCGCGATTTGCCCGGGTTGCAACCGGCCCGTTCCTATATAATCAAGAAAAAACAGCGGAACCGCGCCTGTGCAGATCACGTCATTGACACACATTGCCACCGCATCGATACCAACAGTATCGTTTTTCCCTGTCATAAACGCAATTTTAAGCTTGGTTCCCACCCCGTCGGTTCCTGAAACCAGAACCGGATCATCTCCGATTATGCCCTTGAGCCCATACAGTCCGCTGAACCCGCCGAGGCCGCTCAGAACCTGTGGTGTAAAAGTGGATTTAGCCATGTCGCGAATAAGATCCACTGCCTTCTCGCCGGCATCTATATCCACGCCGGCATCACGGTATGTAATTTTTGTTTTTTTATCTTCCATGTTTTTATCCGGGTCAGAATTTTTCTATGTCTTTTATTGTCAATTCCAGGAACTTTCGCGGATTCTCCAGCCGGTTGTTGTGATGGACCTCATAATGAACATGCGTACCTGTCGAGGTTCCCGTTCTTCCCACATAACCGATAATCTGCCCTTTTTCCACGCGCTCGCCTTTTTTGACAAGGTTTCTCGAATTATGGGCATAAAGAGTAAAAAATCCATTTTCATGGACTATTCCTATCGTCTTTCCATACCCGTGCCGCCAGCCTGAAAAATCGACAACTCCATCCGCAGTTGCATATATCGGTGTAGTGTAACTTCCCCTTATGTCCAATCCTTCATGAAACTCCCATGAACCGGTGATCGGGTGGTTTCTGTACCCGAATCCGGATGTTATGCTGCATTCCCGGACCGGACATATCGATGGCACATGAGCGAACTTATCCGCCATCACGTTCACCCTGTCTTCAACAGCGGTTATCGTTTTTTTCCTTGCGCGAATTTCCATTGCAAGCGTTACCAGTTCGTCGCTCAGGTCACTTATATCCGTCATATCAGACCGGCTCGGCAAGCCATATGATCTGCCATCGTCTCTGGTATAATCCACATAGCCCGGTTCACTGCTTATCCCCGTTTTATCCTGAATTCTTCTGCTTGCTTCTTTGATTTCTTCAAGATCCTGCTTGATCTTCTGTGCGTCTGTCGCCAGTTCTTCAACCTGTCTGTTCACTTCTTCAAGATGCTTGATTTCAGATACCTTGCTCTTCATCCCGACATAACCACTCAAAAGAAGCAGATTTGTAACAAGAATCAAAACCCCTAAAAATGCGGCAATATAAAGGAAATGGTAAGAAATAACAACATTAAAAAATGATCTGCCTACCTTCGGCACAATCACCATGTTGATTTTTTTCAGTTTGCTCTGTTTGTCCATATTGTTTCTAAGCGCCTATCAACAGCTTGTCATGAATCACGCTCGGAAGAACAGGCAACCCGAGAAGTTCACTCGTGAACGCATTAGCCGCAATTTCCGACAACATAGAAAGGCTCTTTTCAAGCTTTACGAATTTTATATTAAAAACAACCACTTTGCATTTCAAATTTATAAAATCCAGACATTTTCTTTCAATGTGATGATACAACTCATGCGCCACACAAATATTCGTCAGGTTTGTTAAAAATACCCTGTCGAGATCTTCAACCCCCGCGAGTTTTTCCCTGCAAATCCTCAGCCTGTTTTCAAAAACCGTTATGGTCGCCGGGTTCGGAATAAAAGTCGAAAGGATATTTATTCCACCCCGCGAGTAATTCCGGCTGATATCAAAAATCACCCTGATATTCATCATTCTTGCAATTCTCAAGGGATCTTTGCAATCAAATCTCGCCGCAATTTTCTGAGCGTTTTTTTCTCCCGAAATCAGAGCAGATTCAATCAGGCCGGGAATTTCATTTTCCGGTATTCTGGAATAAAGGGGATCCGTTTTGAGAAGCCCGAGCGCCAACTCACGATCCTGCCGCGACCAACGGTCCGAAGTAACCTCATGCCTGTTGAAAGATATCAAATCCATTCGGATTCGTTTCAGCGGCCCATGCCGACTCTCTGGGTCGTCTGCAGCAGCTTGCCTTCAGTCATGAATGAAGATGATATAACAAGCTCCGCTTTCTGGAAATCTTTGATGGTTTTCGCCCCACACAGCCCCATCGAATTCTTGATTGATCCAACGAAATTCTGTGATCCATCATCCACAAGCGACGGGCCTACAAGGATGTTTTTAAGCGATGCCGTTGTACTGACTTTTACTCTGGTTCCCCGCGGAAGCGATGCATGCGATGTCGCCATTCCCCAGTGATAGCCTCTTCCGGGAGCTTCCTCGGCTTTTGCGAACGGCGAACCTATCATCACGCCGTCGGCACCTGCCGCGATAGCTTTGCAGATATCACCGCCTACTCTCATTCCTCCGTCTGTTATTATCGAAACATATCTTCCGGATTCCTGAAAATAGTCGTCTCTTGCTTTCGCGCAGTCGGCAGTTGCCGTTATTTGAGGAACGCCTATTCCGGTAACCCCTCTTGTAGTGCATGCGGCGCCCGGCCCTACTCCGACCAGTACACCGGCGATCCCGCACTGCATCAACTGTATAGCCACTTCGTATGTTACACAGTTACCTGCCAGAACCGGCCTATCAAATCCTTTGCAGAATTTACCTATATCGAGGGGTTCGATTTTTGATGAAATATGCCTTGTCGATGTGACTGTCGACTGAATTACAAAAATATCAACTCCGGCTTCCTTTGCCAGCGCGCCGAATCTCTCGGCATCCTGCGGAGTTGCGGAGACTGAACAGACAACACCGCCGTCCTTTATTTCCTGAACACGCTTGCCGACCAGTTCTTCTTTTATCGGCTCCTTATATGCGTTCTGGATGAACGGGGTAACTTCGGATGGATCTTTCGATGCAATCTGATCAAGTATCTCGCCGGGGTTCTCGAACCTTGTCTGTATTCCGTTGAGGTTGAGAACGGCAAGTCCGCCGAGTTTTCCCATTTCAATAGCAAATTTTACATCTACGACTCCATCCATTGCCGATGCCAGCAGTGGCGCCGTAAATGTATAATCACCGATCTTAAGATCAGTAATGGTTTCTTCCGGATCAATTGTTACATCCGATGGCACAATCGAAATGTCGTCGAATCCGAAAGCCTGTCTTGCTCTTCTGTTTCCGCCTATCAGTATAGTATCCATAGATTGGAAATAGTATCAAACAGATATTAGTTTGTCAATATAAACTCAAAAAAGCTTTTAATTATCGCTTTTTTATACCGTTATCCGTTCAATCCCCCGATTTTCAGAATTTATATCTCACATAATTTTATTTTTGACAGTATCCTTCGTTTTTTGTTCCATCATAATGTTTTTTTTGTTGTTTCAGTTCCAATACAGCAAGCTTTTTTGAAGTTTTCCACAATATTCTCCACTTTTCCACAGCTATTTTTCCATAGAACATTTGTTTTTGTGGAAAACCGGCACTTTTTCAGGACAAATGAACACTTATAATGCACTATAACGCATTATACGGAATATTTGCTCGATTGGATTGACAACAGTTACAACGAAAGACTCGGAACCGGAGACAGCGGCAGATTTCTGATTCCACGTTTATACAATTCATATCCCGCTTTTGCTATCATTCCGGCATTGTCGGTGCATAGTATCATCTCCGGTGTATAAAAGCTGAATCCTTCTTTTTCGCAAAGTTCAGACATGCGATCTCTCAGGCTCCTGTTTGCGGCAACACCGCCCGCAAGCCAGATTTCACCGGCTCCGGCGCTTTCCGCCGCGTTGATTGTCTTTTGAGCCAAAAGATCGACCACCGACTCCTGAAATGATGCTGCAATATCTTCAACCGTAATGGCTTTTCCTATTTTCTCACCATTTTTTTTTGTATAATTCAATACCGCTGTTTTTAATCCGCTGAAACTCATATTCAGATTGTTTTCGTGAATCATCGGCCTTGGGAATTTGATTTTTGCGGGGTCTCCGCTTTTTGCTGCCTTTTGTATTGCCGGGCCGCCGGGATACCCAAGGTCGAGAAGTCTCGCCACCTTGTCGAATGCCTCGCCTGCCGCATCGTCCACGGTCCCGCCCAGCTTTTCATACTCGCCTGTTCGTTTCACAAGTATTATTTCAGTGTGTCCGCCTGAAACAAGCAGGCACACAGCCGGATACTTTGTTTCTGTTCTGCCGAGCATATTCGCGAGCAGGTGCCCTTCGAGATGATTAACTCCGACTGCCGGTACATCAAGGACCGAAGACAGCGCCTTTGCCGCGGATATACCCACCACGAGGCTTACCGCAAGCCCGGGACCCACCGTTACCGCTATCAGGCTGATATCACCGAATCCGATGCCCGATTCTTCCAGCGATTCCTGGATCACGGCATTGATAGCTTCGGTATGTTTACGTGCCGCTATCTCGGGAACCACTCCGCCAAACCGGGCATGAATATCCACCTGCGACGCTATGACGTTCGATAACAACTCATCGCTTCCACGCAGAACGGAAACCGATGTTTCATCACAGGAGCTTTCTATTCCTAACGTGTAAAATTCGCGTTTCATGCTTTACTGCCTTTAAACCCGGCCCGAATTTCCGTTTTGATTTCGAACAGCCTTTTCCACGGGTGAAACGCTTTAACTATTTCGCACCCGTCAATTAAAACATTCACCCCGTTTTTTTTCGGTCCGGAAATTTCAGACCCGACAATATATTTTCGCGCCAGCGCATCAAATTCTTTCTTCATTTCACTGCCGGAGAAGTCGCCGGCTCCATAAGAATAGCAACCGGAGAACCGGTCGTCCATAAGCCCGTTAACCTTTTCCCTCACCACGCATGAGTAGACATAATCCTCTGCAAGGCGTTCGAGAAGAACCAGCGCCGATCTGCGAGGTGCCATGCCGGTTCGCGCCGCCAGGTTAACCGCAAGCTGCGCCACGACAGTGCCGCTGGAATTCGCCGTGGTGTTCCAGCCCGCATAACCGCAGAGCTTCAAAAAGCTGCCTTCTTTCAGCAGATAATCGACCAGATGCCGGTCCGAGCCGTTGAGTTGCGTTTTATCGACTACTCCGACGCTTTTGCCCTGTTTCAAATTCGAGTTTATCGCTTCCAGTTTTACTTTTCCGACTTTTCTGATTCCCTGGTTTTTGTGTTCTACCTGATCGAGAAAAAGGTCGCGCTGATTCTTTTCCAGAACCGGCACTATAACCGCGTCGCCGCCATTCCCGGGACCCGCCGGCAGACATCCCGCCGACTCGATCTGCCTGCGGATTGTAACCCTGAATTCCACGGGCTCATAAGCCGGAATTATACCAGGCTCCTCATCACAGGCATCAACACTAATCCGGGGAGATATCCCCTGTTTCACAACAATATGCCTGGCAGCGAGCAACTGCGCGAGTTCGTCCGCACCGGCCTGGACAGACACCCTGCCGTTTCCCTCTTTTCCCGCAAGCGTTTCGAGCTCACGGTATTCATGCCCGTTAGGGTTGCCCCGGGCGGTGTCCTCTTTGCCGATCAGAAGATAATCGAACACGCCCTCCCCCGCCCACTTTATCATCTCCCTGTTGACGCCCGAATTCCTGTCCCTCAACATCGACGCCGAGGAACTCCTGTTCTCCATCTGTTCTTTCCAGGAGCCAAAAGACGATTCATCTGCAACGGTTATCGAATCCCGGAGAATCACATTGAACGCGAGAAGCCGGCATTTGTATTCGTTTTTGATTTTCCTGAGAAAAAAAAGTTTTTCAAGCGCTTCGTTTTTCGTAATGCCCGGTTTGCGTGAATGCACAAGCCCGCCGAAAGCAAGCATATCAATCGAGACTATGACAGCGGAGACATCCGGTGCGAGATTGTTTTCAAGCCATTTCCTTACAGAGCCGTAATCCGCCTTTTTTCTCAGGTTGCCAAGAATACTCAACGGCGGGCGGGCGGTTTTACATCCTGCGATCGATGCAAGTTTTCGTGGGAGTTCCGAATTGACAGGTCTGCTGTCGAGCGGGATCAGCAGAATCTTGTCAGACATCGAACTCACCTCTGAACACCGCGAAAGCGAACAGAAAAACACCGATCACAATAAAAGAATCGGCGGCGTTGAAAGTCGGCCAGTGCAGGGCGCCCACGTAAGCGTCGATGAAATCGTAGACCCTTCCGAACCGCACCCTGTCCACAAGGTTTCCGATCGCGCCGCCCAGCATCATGCCCAATCCCGGAGGCCCGAAAACGCCTGTTTTTTCTCCCCTCCTGAGAATCAGCACGACCGCCACCAGCACCAGCACGACCGGAAGATAGATATAAACGTAAGAGATCCCTTTCATCAAACCGAAAGCTATCCCAGTGTTGTAGGAATCTATTATGGACAGAAATCCCGGAATCAGTTCAATTTCACGTCCCGATCTCGACTGCATAATACCCGAAACATAAAACTTCGAAACCCGATCGATTATCAGGGCGCAAACAGTGACAGCGACAAAAAATATCTTTGATTTGTTTTTTTTAACAAAATCTTTCATTGTTATAAACAACAGGCGACGAATAGACTTCTCGCCGCCTGTAATATATCTCGCTTTCCATACTGTTGAGAAATTCTAATCGGTTATCGTCGCTTTCTCCGATATGTAATAATTGTAACCCTTCAATTGCAATTCACGGCCCATCTTCTGCGCATTCTCTTTGTTGCTGAAAGCACCTACCTGGACTCTGTATCTGATCTGACCGTCAAATTCCACGCGCCCGATGAAAACATCGAGATCATATTGTTCCTGAAGTGTTTTTTTCATCAACTCCGCATTCTCTTTCGAGCTGTAAACACCTAACTGAAGAACATATATTTTGTCGCCATCCTGAGGAGCAGCGTCCGTCTTTTCTTCCTGCTTCGGCGCCACAACCTTTGACGCATCGGCTTTTGCCGGTTGAGCTTGTTCGATTAAATCCTCTTCTCTGTCATCCGCGCTGATAAACGGTTCTGCGGTTTTCTTTTCCTGAACAACTATTTTCTTTGGCTCGACAGTTGTTTTCTTCGGTTCGACAACCTGTTTACCGCTTATTTCGACTTCTATGCTCGACTCGACCGGCTTCATTTCCTTTTTCTTAATCTCTTGAGCATTGCTTTTTTCGTCTATCGCAGGCGCCGGCGCCGCTTTTTTCTCCGGCACAACCTCCTCCTGGATATCCGCGGTATCTTCTTCGGATTCTCCTATCTCGGATATCTCCTGATTCTGCCCGATGGAATACTCCTCGCCGGATTCACTTATCACAACGCTTTGCCGCCCGCCGGAATCGAGAAATTTTCCCGCGATAAAATTCCCGAGATACCACGAACCCACGGTAACGATAATTATTCCGATAATAATAATTATCCAGAATTTATCTTTACCTGAGCCCTCGACCTCTTCGTATTCTTCAGCTATATTCTGTTTTTCTTCATCCATATCAAAAATCAGATCCCGGCCGCAGGCGACCATTTTTTTTATTATAATAAAACACCGGCAAATAAAACAAAAACAATTCCAAAAGCAACAAAATATATGAACGCAATCCGGCCCTATTAATAATGTCCGGCAGATGAAGCAATTTTTGTCAGCTTTATATCAAACAAAATGACACTATTACGCAGGCCCGAGCGCCGAAAGTCTTTCGCGAATCTTCTTTAAATCGCTCTGGAACTCCGCCAGCTTGTTCCTCTCTTTTTCCACCACCTGCTCAGGAGCGTTGTTTACAAATTTTTCATCCCCGAGTTTTCTCTCCGCCCTCTGCATATCTTCCTGAACGGTCTTCTCCATTTTCTTCAGCCGGGCAATCTCTTCCTCGATCTTTTCCGCCTCCACGGGAATAAATATCTCGACGCCGTTCGCGATTGCGGACATGGCCTTTGTACCCTCTTCGAGCGGTTCATCGACAGTGAAGCCGTCCACTCCGGCCATATCCTGTATGAACTGGCCGCCTTCTTCGATCATCGCTTTCTTTCTGCCCCCGGACTCATGTGACAGCATGACAACATTCACTTTTTTCCTTGGCGGCATATTCAAATTGGCCCTGATGTCGCGTATCCCGCGAACCAGTTCCTGAAGAAATTCTATATGCTGCACAGCATCGCCGTCTTCTTCCCAGCCCGACTCCGGGTAACCCGAATCGGCTATACACCCATCGGTTCCGGGCAGCTTGCTCCAGATTTCTTCTGTGATAAAAGGAATAATGGGATGCAGGAGTTGAAGAGTCCACCCGAGTATCGTATGAAGGATAACCTTTGTATACTCAGCGGCCTCGGGATCGTCCTCCCTGAGCGGCCTTTTGGCAAGCTCCAGATACCAGTCGCAGAAATCATGCCACATAAACCTGTAAATACTCTGCGCAGCCTCGTTAAGGTCGTAATTTTCGATAAGCCTCGCGACATCTTTGATAAGCTTTGCAGCGCCGGTCAGAATCCATCTGTCCTGTATCTCCATTTTGTCTCTGTCGAGCTCTTCCAGTTTCATGGACGGCGCATCCGGAGCCATCATGAGGATGAACCTCGACGTGTTCCAGAGCTTATTACAAAAATTGGCACCGGTCCTGAACCGGTCCTGAGAAACATTCACGTCCTGACCCATCGAGCCCATGTAGAGGAACGTGAACCGCAGCGCATCCGCGCCGAACTCATCGACGACTTCGAGCGGATCCATCGCGTTGCCGGTGCTTTTGCTCATTTTCTTTCCATACTCATCGCGGACTATGCCGTGTATAAAAACATCATGGAACGGAATCTCTTCTCCAAATTTCAGCCCGAAAAACATCATTCTTGCGACCCAGAAAAAGATGATGTCAAACCCGGTGACGAGCACGGACGTGGGATAGAATTTTTCAAGGTCCGCATTATCCACCGGCCAGCCGAGAGTCGAAAGCGGCCAGAGCGCGGAGCTGAACCACGTGTCGAGCACGTCCTCATGCTGATGAACTTTTTCAGAGCCGCAGTTCGGACACACCTTCACATCTTCTATCTCGCATGAACGGGTTCCGCATTCCTCGCAGTCCCAGACGGGGATCCTGTGGCCCCACCACAACTGCCGCGAGATGCACCAGTCCCTGATGTTCTCTAACCAGTCGAAATAAACCTTCGCCCATTTTTCCGGCACGAACCTCGTGCGGCCTTCTTTAACCGCCTCGATCGCAGGCTTCGCAAGCGGCTTCATATCTACAAACCACTGCTTGCTGAGATACGGCTCCACCGTCGAGCCGCACCTGTAACAATGCCCGACCGAATGGTTGTGGGGAACTTTCTTTATGAAGAAACCGGCTGCTTCCAGATCCTCCACGATCTTTTTCCGCGCATCGAACCGGTCCATTCCGGCATACGCTTCGTAGTCTTCTGTAATCCTGCCTTCTTCGGTCAGCATGATGTACTCGGGCAGCTCATGCTTGCGGCCTATCTCGAAATCGTTCGGATCGTGCGCGGGGGTGATCTTGAGCGCGCCGGTTCCGAACTCCATATCCACATAAGGATCGGTGATAATCGGAATCTCCCTGTTCACCAGCGGGAGAAGAACCTTCTTGCCGTGCAGGTTCAGATATCGCTCGTCGTCCGGGTGAACCGCGACCGCGGAATCGCCGAGCATCGTTTCCGGCCTCGTGGTAGCGATCTCAAGGCATATATCCTCGCCGACGACAGGATAGTTGATATGATAGAAAAACCCGTCTTCCTCTTCGTATTCAACCTCGACATCGGACAGCGCCGTGCGGCAACTGTCGTTCGGGCACCAGTTGATTATCCGATAATCCTGATAAATAAGACCCTCGTCGAAAAGCTGCTTGAAAGAAGTTCTCACCGCGAGCGAACACTGTTCATCAAGAGTGAACCTCTCTCGCGTCCAGTCCACCGCCGCGCCCATTTTTTCGAGCTGGTTCTTTATATTGTCGTGGTACTCGTCCTTCCATTCCCAGACCCGCTGCACGAACTTCTCGCGACCGAGTTCATGGCGGTTCGTGCCTTCCTGCCTGAGCCTTTTCTCGACCACGTTCTGCGTTGCTATCCCGGCATGGTCCATCCCCGGAATCCACATCGCATCCCTGCCCCTCATGTGGTTGAAACGCAACAGCACATCCTGAAGCGTCGTGTTCAGCGCATGCCCCATGTGAAGTTTCCCGGTAACGTTCGGGGGGGGGATAACAATGCAGAAACTATCTTTGCCTTCTACGGGATGATTTGCAAAGATACCATTTTCAACCCAGTATTCCGCCCATTTTTTCTCATACGATGAAGGATCGAAACGCTTGCTCAATGCATCCTGATCTTCGTTGTTTTCCTCATTACTTCGACTTTTTTCCAGTTCCATTTGCTGTGCCTCCCCTCGATGCCCCGGTCTTCGCTTTGTTCGAAACAACTTTCTTGTCCATCAGTGCGGCATCCAGTACTTGATCTATGGTTTCCACAAAAATAATGTTCAGGTCGCGAATAACATTTTCCTGAATCTCGATGTAATCCTTCTCATTGTCAACAGGCAACACAACCTTCGTGATCCCCGCCCTGTGAGCAGCAAGAACTTTCTCCTTGATCCCGCCTACCGGCAGCACCTTACCCCTTAAAGTGATCTCGCCGGTCATGGCCAGATTCCTGTCAACCGGTCTCCCGGTAAGCGCCGAAACCAGGGCCGTGGTAAGCGCGACACCCGCGGAAGGTCCATCCTTCGGAATAGCCCCTTCGGGGACATGGAGATGGATATCGTATTTCTGAAAATAATCTTTTTTCAGTTCGAACTCGTCGGCTTTGGACCGTGAATAACTCACTGCGGCCTGAGCGGACTCCTTCATCACGTCCCCGAGCAACCCCGTAAGAATAAGATTCCCTTTCCCGGGCATAAGCGTGACTTCGATGTTGAGAATCTCTCCTCCGGTCTGTGTCCAGGCCATCCCGGTGGCAACACCGGTTTCGTCCTTTTCGCCGATCCTGCCATACCTGTACCTTGGCGGGCCTATATATTTGGACAGGCTCTGCTTCGTGAGCCTGATCTTCGGGATCTGCGGTTTCTTTTCTTTCCCGGCAGCTTTTTTCTTGCCCGGCTTGCCATTCAAAACATCTTTGCTCTGAAGCTTTCTGACAGAATTGCTCGCGTGCTTTCTACAGATATGAGCCAACTGGCGTTCGAGATTCCTCACACCAGCCTCGCGAGTGTATCTTCTTATTATTTCAAGAAATATCTCGTCGGAAATATTTATCGAGCCCGGATCGAGGCCATGCTTCTCAAGCTGTCTCGGCAACAGGTGCCTTCTGGCAATATTCATCTTCTCGTCTTCGGTATAGCTCGTCATCTGAATGACTTCCATCCTGTCGAGAAGCGGCGCCGGTATCGGCTGCACAAGGTTGGCGGTCGTTATAAACATGACCTTCGAAAGATCGTATGGAATTTCGAGATAATGATCCGCGAACTCCGAATTCATCTCGGGATCGAGCACTTCGAGCAAAGCCGCAGCGGGATCGCCCCTGAAATCAGTACTCATTTTGTCAACCTCATCCAGAAGGAACAACGGATTGACTACCGCCGCCTTTTTCATCTGCTGAATAATTCTGCCCGGCATCGAACCGATATAAGTCCTTCTGTGCCCTCGAATCTCCGCTTCATCGCGAACCCCGCCGAGAGATGCCCGCACATACTTTCGGTTAAGCGCCCTCGCGATTGATTTGCCGAGCGATGTCTTCCCGGTTCCCGGAGGCCCGACAAGACACAGGATCACCCCTTCGCCCTTCTCACTCAGCCTTCGAACCGCAAGATACTCGATAATCCGCTCTTTCACTTTATCGAGCCCGTAATGGTCCTCATCAAGGATTGTCTTCACCTGCTTTATGTTCAGATCCTCTTCCGTTTCCTTGCTCCACGGTATATCGAGAATCCAGTCGATATAATTACGCACGACAACCGCTTCCGCCGTCCCGGACGGCATCTTCAGAAGCCTTTTCAGTTCGGCCTCGACCTTTTCCGCGGCGTAATCAGGCAGCTTCGCTTTTTTCATTCTCTTTCGAATATCCGCCTGCTCTTCGCTCTGCTCATCGATGGAGCCGAGCTCCTTCTGGATCGCCTTGAGCTGCTCACGCAGATAGTATTCCCTCTGCGACTGCTCGATCTGCCTTTTCACCTGTCCCTGAATCTTTTTCTGGATATCCAGAATTTCGAGTTCCTCGTCGAGAATCTCGGAAAGCTGGATCAACCTGTCCCCGGGCTTGAACGCTTCGAGAACCTTCTGCTTCATATCGACTTTCAGGACAAGCTGCGAGGCGATCAAATCCGAAAGCCTGCACGGTTCTTCAATAGATGTGGCGGATGTATAAGCCTCGGGCGGAAGCGAGCGGGTCAGCCTCACGTATTTGTCGAACTTGTTTAGCACATCCCGCATCATTGCCTCTGTTTCGAGGTCTTTTCTCTCGTCTTCCTCGATCCTGAGCGCCCGGACGGCAAAATAATCATCGGACACGAGGAAATCCATAATCTGCATCCTGTGCGTTCCTTCTATCAGAACCTTGATCGTACCGTCAGGCAGCTTTATCATGTTCAGAACTTCGCACAGCGTCCCCACCCCGTAAAGCTCCTCGGGCTCGGGATCCTCGATTCCCGGCTGCTTCTGCGCGGTCACAATTATTTTCCGGTCATCCATCATGCACTCTTCGAGCGCCTTGATGGATTTGCCTCTGCCAATGAAAAGAGGAACTATCATGTGAGGAAAAATAACTATGTCGCGCAAAGGTATCAAAGGGTAATTTACAATATTTTCAGGCACATCCACCTGCTCTTCTTTAAGGGGATCGTAGTCCATTTTATCACCTCAACAGGTTACTATAACTCACTTGATAGTTACATACAACTCAGATACAGATAACAGGAGAAGCGCTCAGACACAAAAAATCGGAGGTGCATACACCCCCGATCATTGTTGCAAAATAAAGAAACAACCCGATCAGGCTGTTTCAGCCTGAACAGCGAGTTCTTCACCTTTATCATCATAGAAAGAGAGGAGGGATATTTCTCCCTCTTTTTCTACGTGGTTCTTATCAATTATGCACTTCTTGATTTCATCCCTTGAAGGAACCTCGAACATGAGATCCAGCATCAGGGTTTCAATTATCGACCTCAGGCCGCGGGCGCCGGTCTTTCTCTCCATCGCCCTTTTCGCAATCGCCTTGAGCGCATCCTGCGTGAAACTAAGCTCGACATTATCGAGCTGAAACAGTTTTTTATACTGGTTGACCAGCGAATTCTTCGGCTCGATCAGAATCCTGACAAGCGAGTCCGTTTCGAGCGGTTCAAGCGTCGCGATAACCGGCAGCCTTCCGATAAGCTCGGGAATGATGCCATACCTGAGAAGATCATCCGGGATAACCTTCCTTAAAATCTCTCCCAGCGCGCTGTCGTCCTTGGCGATCTTCTCGGCCCGGAAACCCATTATCTGGTGCCCGATTCTGTTGTTGATAATATCCCTGAGGCCGTCGAAAGCCCCGCCGCATATAAAGAGAATATTGCTCGTGTCGATCTGTATGAAATCCTGATTGGGATGCTTGCGGCCACCCTGAGGCGGCACGTTCGCAACAGTTCCCTCAATAATCTTCAGCAAAGCCTGCTGAACTCCTTCACCGGACACGTCACGGGTTATCGAAGGGTTATCCGTTTTCCTTGCGATCTTATCAATTTCGTCGAGATAAATTATTCCCCTGCTGGCCCTCTTTACATCATAATCGGCGGCCTGGATAAGCCTTAGCAGAATATTTTCCACATCTTCGCCGACATACCCGGCCTCGGTCAGCGAGGTGGCATCCGATATGGCAAACGGCACATCGAGCATCTTCGCAAGTGTCTGCGCAAGCAGTGTTTTACCGACACCCGTCGGGCCGATCAACAGAATATTGCTTTTCTGAATATCCACATCGTCCTTCGTGTCGCTCGCGTTGATCCTCTTGTAATGATTGTATATCGCTACAGACAATATTTTCTTTGCGTGGTCCTGCCCTATCACATACTGATCGAGAAACTTCTGAATCTCCTTGGGCTTGGGAAGCGTTTTGAAATCGACTTCGTATTCCGAAGGCTTGTAAAGCTCCTCTTCAATTATCTCGTTGCAGAGATCTATGCACTCTTCACATATATAAACGCCCGGGCCTGCGACCAGCTTCTTCACCTGATCCTGGCTCTTCCCGCAGAAAGAACACCTCAGCTTGCCCTTGTCATCCGTAAATTTGAACATTTCCTGATCCTTATGCTACTTAAATTCTTATGTAATAATAAGATTTATATTAATATCATCCACAGATTTTTGAAAATCTGCACTCAATTTTATTATAAATCATTTTTGCTGGTTTGTACTATCTCTCTTCAGACCTGAGAATTTCGTCGATTATACCATATTCCTTTGCTTCTTCAGCCGACATGAAATAATCCCTCTCAGTGTCGTTCTGAATCTTCTCGACCGGCTGCCCCGTGTGATGAGCAATGATCTCGTTCAGGCCGTTTCTCATTTTCAGAATTTCCCTGGCATGAATGTCGATATCCGTAGCCTGTCCCTGATAACCGCCCATGGGCTGATGAATCAGAATCCGTGAATTCGGCAGGGCATACCTTTTTCCCTTTTTCCCGGCGAGCAGCAGAACCGCGCCCATGCTCGACGCCTGGCCGACGCATATTGTTGAAATATCCGGTTTTATAATCTGCATGCAATCATATATGGCGAGCCCCGCAGTCACCACTCCGCCCGGTGAATTAATATAAACATCTATATCCTTTGACGGGTCTTCCTTTTCGAGAAAAAGAAGCTGGGCAATAATCAGATTGGCCATTTCATCACCAATCTGTGTGCCGATGAAGACAATCCTGTCTTTCAACAGCCTGGAATAGATGTCGTATGATCGTTCTCCTCTTGCCGTCTGTTCAATTACAAAAGGTACAAGTGTCATTTTTCTTCTTTCCCACTTTCCTCTTCTTTTTGTTTACCAGTCTCGTCGTCTTTTTTTGCAGCAGCTTTTTTTGCGACTTTCTTCTTTTTCGGCGCTGCCTTTTTCTCTTCCTTTTCCGCCTTCTTTTCTTCGGCAGGCGCTTCCTGTTTTTCTTCGACCGCCGGTTCAGCCGATTCAACTTCTACGGCTTCCTCGACTTCAGGTTCTTCCTCAATCACCGGATCATCCACAAACCTGACCCTGCTTCTCAGGAACCTCATGACTTTCTGCTCTCTGACCTCACTCCTGATCTGCATCAGGAAGTTCCTGTTCCGGGCCATCTTCTTGAGCTGAGAAGTATTCATGCCATTCCTCTGCGCATATTGCAGGAGCGCCATTTCTATCTCGTTGGGCATGAGCTGCATTCCCTCGACGGTGAATACCTGGTTGAACACTATCCTTCTTTTCACCGACATCCTTGCGTCATGATACTCTTCGTCTCTCATGTCATCGACGGTCTTGCCCTGCCTCTGCGCCCAGTCCTCAAGATCCATCCCCTGGTGTTCCAGCATCGATTCCAGATATTCGAACCTGCTGTCTATCTCGTCCATTACCAGTTTTCTGGGAACTTCAAAATTGGTGCTGTCAAGAATCTTCTTAACCATCTCCGCGCCGATTTCCTGCTCATGCGCGGAATGCTTGTAGTTCCTGATGTTTCTCTTCATGTCTTCCCTTAAAGCATCGAGATCCTTGAAATCGCCCGCTTTCTTGAGGAAATCATCATCAATCTCAGGGAGTTCCTGCCTGTCTATCTTTTTAACATCAATCTTTATTTTCGTTTTTTTGCCGGCAAGGTTCTCGTTCTGATAATTTTCAGGATACTCTATCTCGAACTCTTTGTTATCACCGATTTTCATGCCCATGATATTCTTTTCGATGTCGGGCAGAAGCTGTTCGTCACCAATGATTACAACAAGATCCTTTTTCGAATCGACAGCCCCTTCATCTTCACCTTCCAGGAACTTTATCTCATAGTCGAGAGTCACCCTGTCGGACACCTCACTACCGCGATCCTCTATCAACGGCACAAACTCCGCCATTCTTTTTCGGAGATTCTCGATCCCCTCATCAATGTCCTTGCCGTCTACAACAATCTCCCTTTTCAGGTTGACGGGTATAGAGTCATAATTTGAAACCTCGAACTCCGGCAGCACCTGCAGCTTGACTTTGACATCCATCGGCTCGCCCTCGACAAGAGTCGGGAACGGATCGAAATCCGGATCGGCTATGGGTACAACATCAGCCTGTTCGAGAGCATCTTCGTAAACATCGGGCAGCAAATCCTGCAAAGCCTGAGCCGCAACACCCTCGGCGCCGAAAGCTCTTTTTATAATGTCTTTCGGAACCTTGCCCGGCCTGAAGCCCGGGAAGGTCTGTTTGGAAGAAATTCGCTGATAAGTCTTGCTTAAAGCTTTATCAACCAGTTCGGCGGGAACGATTATTTCAAGCTCAACATTTTCAGCATCTACTTTGTTTGTTTTTACTTCAATCATGTTATACAACTCCAATTGATGTGCGCAAGCAACGGGAATGAACCCGAATGTGCAAAATTAATATAATGAAAAGATAAGAGAAAAAACGTGTGAATTCCAAAACGTCATATATTGATTTTCATAGCTCCCCGGGCGGAACGCATAAAAATAAAAAAAAGCGGGAAACGGGATTTGAACCCGCGACCCCTGCCTTGGCAAGGCAGTGCTCTACCGCTGAGCTATTCCCGCAAACAACAGTATTATAATCATTTTGCTCCGCGCCGCAATGGGCGAGGAGAGACTCGAACTCTCACGGGGAGGCCCCACCAGAACCTAAATCTGGCGCGTCTACCACTTCCGCCACTCACCCGTAATGGGCCGTATAGGAATCGAACCTATGACCTTGGGATTAAGAGTCCCCTGCTCTGCCAGCTGAGCTAACGGCCCTATTGCATGACACAGGCGACCGGTGCATTATTCAGTTTTCAGATTTTTCCTCCTGAACACCCGGTTTCGCCGGATATTTCATCGCGAATTCCTCAGGCTGCCATTTCCAGGGATGCGTTTCGCCTTATTCTCTTACCAGTTCCTTTAGTGCTTTGCTCGGTCTGAAAGCCGGAATTCTTGTTGAATCTATCTGAATTCTCTCGCCTGTTTTCGGATTGATGCCCATACGCGATGCACGCTTTTTGACCTTGAACGCTCCAAAGCCGCCTATATTGATCTCTTCGTCCTTTTTCAAACAGTCTTTCACAATTCCGAAGATTGTCTCAACTGCGATCGAAGCTTCTTTCTTCGAGATGTTAAGCTTCACAGCGACTTCGTCTATCATCTGTACTTTGTTCATCTTTCACCCCCTGCTCCAGTTTTGGCAGCAACTGCTTCGGGTCGCGATACTCTGCATTCACCCTTCGGAACAATCATTCTCTATAAAAAAATCCCAATTGTCAAGCGGTTTTAACGCTTTTTTATAAAAAATTTCAGCATGAATTTTATATTTATTTATTAAATTAATTGATTTCCCCTCGACAAATCAACCGATACTTTAAAAAAACCTCATAATAAATAGTTTTTTACCCGCATTCATTTATTTCGATCTCTTTTGAGCTTTATAATTCCCGATGCCATCACCGCGAAGGCGGCTCCTGCAGTATCTGCTATTAAATCTTTAAATTCCATGATTCTGCCCGGAACAAAGTGCTGGTGAATTTCATCGCTCAATCCATACATTGCACAGAATATAACAGCCATTGCAACCGAATTCGATTTCAGCCATAAAGCTTTCTCAGATCTGAAACAGATTACCGCCACCAGTCCCAGTCCTGCGTAAAGAAAAAAATGCGCGACGAGATGAGACTCCGGCAACCACCCCGGATACCACACGAGTTCTGAAGGATAATCGTTGCGGGAAGACAGGTAAAAGATCAGTCCGCAGTATGCGACCAGTGCCGCCCTACGCACCACCGTTCTCATTACCGTCTCCGCCATTGCTGTATTTAATAAGATCGAGCCCGGCTTCTTTAATCATGTCCAGTGATAAGCTGTCCGGGTAATCACCTTCGAAAACAATACGCTCAATCCCCGCGTTTATTATCATTTTCGCGCATGTGATACACGGCTGCGTTGTGCAGTAAAGCGTAGAACCGGCTATCGAGAAACCATATTGGGACGCCTGAATTATCGCGTTCTGTTCCGCATGAAGCCCCCGGCAGATTTCCTGCCTCTCGCCGGACGGTATCCCCATCTTTTCCCGCAGGCATCCGATCTGCTCGCAATGCGTCAGTCCCGACGGCGCTCCGTTGTATCCGGTTGCGAGTATTCTTTTGTCTTTTACGATCAATGCGCCGACATGCCTTCTTATACAGGTGGATCGTTCGGCGACCACGTTGCATATTTTCATAAAATATTCATCCCATGCCGGTCGTCGATCGCTCATTGCTTTTCTCCTGTAATGTTTTGCAATATTGTAACCTTTTCACGTCCCTTCACAAGTTATATTTTGAAGGCTCGAATTTTTATTTCATCATTCTTCCCAGCAAACCATGTCTCAGATCGTACAGTGATATATAAATCTCTTTTATTCCGAAATTCTCCATTAGCAAACTGAAAACAAGCGCACCGGCGTGTATTATATCCGCCCTTCCAGACTCCATTCCGGGTATCGAGCGGCGCTGCATGCTGTCCAGGTTCATCAGCCTTTCCGTTAACTCATCCAGTGCTTCCCGTTTTATAATATGCCCGTGAACCAGCCCGGGATCGAATTCCACAAGCCCGAGATCCATCATCGCAAGCGTGGAAATTGTTCCGGCCGTCCCCACACATAAAAAATCGTCTGCGATGCCCGCTTCTGCGATGCTTTCAAACTGCCGGACCACATAATCTTCCATCTCTTCTATTTCAGTTCCCGCAGGCGGATCGTTGGCGAAAAACTTTTCCGTCATCGCAACAGCCCCGATCGGCAGGCTCTTCGAGCTTATCAGTTTCTCCGGATCCCCGTAAGAAAACTCGGCGCTGCCTCCTCCTACATCTACCGCCAGTATCTTTTCCGGCAGTTTTTTAAGGCCTGTTACCACCCCTTCAAAAGTCAGGACCGCTTCCTGCTCATCGCTCAATATTTCAATCGAGAGACCTATGCCATCTGCGGATTCAACGAACTTTTCCGCATTTGATGCGTCTCTCAGCGCTGCGGTTCCTACTGTTTTGATTTTTTCAGAGCCCGCCTTTTGCGCCTCTGCTTTGAACACTCGCATTGCTTCAAGAGTTCGGTCTATTGCAGCTTCGGAAAGCAATCCGGACTTATGGAGTCCTTCACCGAGCCTTGTAATAATATTCTTCTCATAAACAAGCTCAGGACTCTCCGGTTCAACAGCCTCAAAGATCGCCAGCCTTGAAGTGTTGGTTCCTATATCAATGATTGAATACTTCATTTAAACCATCTCCTTCCTCTGCTACAATACTAAATGCAAACAATGTTGAAAGACCACTATATGTATAATATAATATTTAACTCGTTGATTGAAGGATAATTTCATCGGCATTAAATGGTAACTTGAAAGTCGGAAAAGAGAAACGGACCGTGCTAGATGGGGTGTTAGCGGTATCCTCGACTAACGTCGCCCGAAATCCGCTATAGCGGGGTTGAATTCCGGGCCGAGGTCTCATTCTGTTCGGTCTGCCCCCGGCAAGTGGTGTTGAGGGCCGGGCCCTGCGCAAAGGACGGCTGCGAACCCCGTCAGGACCGGAAGGTAGCAGCGGTAAGCAGTGCGGTTCTTGTGCCGCAGACCAGCTTGGTCTGAGCTAACTACCGGGGTTAGCGCGGGTGGAATGTTATCGGAGTTCGGTGCACGGTCCATTTGTCTTTTCCGAAACGTCTGAAGGGCAATAAAACTAATGTCTTATATTTCCCTGTATCGAAAATACAGATCCCAGACTTTCGATGACCTCGTCGGTCAGGACCATATAACAACGACCCTGAGCCATGCCATCGAACGAAACAGAATCGCGCACGCATACCTTTTCAGCGGACCACGCGGAACCGGTAAAACAAGCACGGCGAGAATTCTTGCCAAATCGCTCAATTGCATGGAAGGCCCGACTCCGAAGCCCTGCAACGTATGCGAAAACTGCACCGCGATAACAAAAGATATGCTTTTCGACGTGATCGAGATCGACGCAGCCTCGAACAGGGGTATCGACGATATCCGCGACCTGAGGGAAAAAGTCCGGGTTCCACCTATCCAGGCACGGTTCAAGGTTTATATAATCGACGAAGTCCACATGCTCACAAGGGAAGCGTTCAACGCTTTGCTCAAAACACTCGAAGAACCCCCGGAGCATGTTATTTTTCTCATGGCGACAACCGAACCCCATAAATTGCCCAGCACAATACTATCCAGATGCCAGAGATTCGATTTCAGGCGGCTGACCGACGGGGAAATCGGTAAGCATATCACATGGATAGCAGATCAGGAAAACTTCACGATCGAGGAAGCCGCGCTCGGAACGCTCGTTAAAACGGCAGACGGCTCGCTTCGCGACGCGATAAGCCTGCTCGACCAGCTCGTGTCATTCAGCGAAGGGCACATCTCAACACAAGACGTCAACCAGGTTTTCGGAATGCCCGAGAGACAGGAAATCGCAAAACTCATGGATGCCGTTTTTTCCGGCGATCTCGAATCGTCATTCGACATCTTCAACGAATTTTTCGCTGCAGGCAAAAGCTTCAGCCTTTTTGTAAGGTTTCTTATGGAATACTTCCGTGACCTTTACTTTATAAATCAAAAGATAAGACCGTCTCACCAGTTGTACGATGAAGCGGGCCTGAAGCCTCTCGTCAAACAGGCGAAAAGCGTGGACCGCGAGTCCCTGATAAGAATGCTCGATGAAATTGCGCGGGTCGAAGACAGGATACGCTGGGAAACCTACCCGAGAATAATTCTCGAGATTCTACTGATAAAACTCGTTGACACAATAAACGGACCCGGGCTGACAGGAAGCAAAACACCGCGCCCGGAATCAAAATCCGAAGCGCCTCCTGTGAAAAAAGAACCCATTCCGGAAACTCCGGCTCCCGCCGGACCCGCAACGCGGGCACATGAAGAAGTTGCGGCGAAAAAACAGGAAAAACCGTTACGTGCGCCCCTGCAATGGACTCCAAAATCTACCGGGGCTGAAAAAACAGAGAAGAAGGCAAAAGCTCCAGCCGAAGATATCATTCCGGACCCCGAACCGCCGGCTGATTTGCTGCCTGAAAAAACATTTGTTGATAAAGAGTCAAGCAAAAAAAGTAAAAGACCGGCAAAACCGAAATCGACAAAAGAGAATGTCGAACCTGCGGCACTGCCGGAAACAGACGACCCGGATCTCAAGGAAGTGATCGATGCATGGCCGAATATTTTGTCTTTCATAAAAAATGAAGACCTTCCGGCTTACTTCTTAGCGGCAGACGGAGTTCCGACGTCAAGAAAAGGCTTCATTCTCACTGTCGAATTTCAGAATCCGCACTGTTACAACATCATGTCCGGCAATAAATATATAATGCTCCTTGAATCGGCACTCGAAAAAACGCTTGGGTCGCCTTTAAAGGCTCAGACTTCGCTCAAGGGATCAAAACAGGTTATTGAACTTGACCCGCAGCCGAAGAAAAACAAGAAAAATGAATCGGAATATTTCCTGAAAAACGAATCCGGCGCTCCGAAAAACATGTCCCTTTTCGATACTCTCAACGAAGAGATGCCCGGGAGCAAAGAAATTTTCTAAAGGAGAAAGACTAATGTCGTTTGATATGCAGAACATGGGGAATATGCTCAAGAAGATGCAGGATGATATGGCACGCATAAACCAGGAACTCGAAGAAGCGAGAATCGAGGGCAAAGACCCCAGCGGGAAAGTTAGTTGTAAGGTTAACGGGCAGAGAGAAGTCATCGAGATCAAAATAGATAAAAGCGTTATCGACCCGGAAGACGCCGAAATGCTTGAGGACCTGATTCTGTTCGCGGTTCGCGACGCGATGAAAAAAGCCGAAGAATTTTCATCAGGCAAAATGGGCTCTCTCACCCGGGGACTTCCACAGATTCCCGGTTTTCAATTTCCCGGCATGTAAATGAAAAGACCCCGATCGATCCAGCAACTGATAGATGCGCTCCAGGCTCTGCCCGGTGTAGGGCCGCGCACTGCGCAGCGAATGGCAGAGTCTATTCTCGGAATGGACTACGAGGCTGCAAGAGAGATCGGCCGGGCAATAGTCAGAGTTAAAAAAGCAATTATCACCTGCGAGATTTGTTTCATGAATTCCGAAGAAAGCCCCTGCGAGATTTGTTCGGATTCAGACCGCGACCACTCATTTATCTGCGTTGTCGAAAAATCCGAAGATGTATTATCCATTGAAAGATCAGCCTCGCATAATGGTGTCTACCATGTTCTCGGAGGCGCAGTTGCGCCGACCCGTGGAATCAGCCCCGACAAAATAAGAATCAGCGAGCTTGTCGACAGAGTTGAAAAAGGAGGTATAAACGAAGTTCTGATAGCCACAAATCCCACTCTTGAGGGAGAAACAACAGCTGCATATATTGTGAAGAAACTTAAATCTACCGGGGTCAAACTGACCCGTCCGGCAAGAGGACTTCCGCGTGGTTCAAATCTTGATTATCTTGACGAAGAAACGATAAGCCACGCTCATATATCAAGACAGGAAATCATAACAGGCCCGGACGAATAAAAGGAATTTTAATCAATCAGATTCATTAATTAAAAACACAGGAGTTGAAAAAACATGATACTTAAAGCACAGAGAGTCGGAATATTCGTAGATGTTCAAAACCTTTTTTATTCCGCCAAATACCAACATCATTCCAAAGTGGACTTCACAAAACTTTTGAATATTTGCCTGAACGGAAGACAGCTTATAAGAGCTATCGCTTATATTGTCCAGACTCCCGATATCGACCAGTCGAACTTCATCAATATTCTCCAGGGAACAGGTTACGAAATAAAATCCAAGGAATTGAGAGTCAGGCCCGACGGGACCGCCAAGGGCGACTGGGATATGGGAATAGCCATCGACACTATTGCAATGGCCGACCGTCTCGACGTGGTGGTGCTCGTTTCCGGAGACGGGGATTTCTGCGACCTCATAAATATGCTTAAATCCAAAGGCGTGATCACAGAGGTTATTTCTTTTCCCAACAACACATCTGAAGATCTTAAAATCGAGGCGACGCTTTACATACCTCTCGATAAAAACGTTCTTATTCCCGGATCAAAAGCCTGATGGCTCAGGCAGAGCTTTTATCCAATCGTCATAAACGGAAATTTAATAACATCAATCTTTATGTATGGTTTTGGAGGATCAAATAATGGCAGAATGCACCCCGGATGAATGCAACGCAAAATGCTGCAGGTATGTTGCCATTGTGATAGATACGCCGGTATCAAAAGCAGACTTTGAAGACATAAGATGGTTTGTGGCGCATGAGAATACTTATGTTTATAAAGACGAAGATAACGACTGGATACTCGAGTTCGTTACACCCTGCAAATTTCTCAAGAACAACAGATGCACAATGTACGACAGAAGACCCGTTATCTGCCGCGACTACGATCCTGCCGTCTGCGCTCGCGACAAAAACGGAGAAGAACAAAAAATCAGATTTACGAACCCCGATGAAGTCGATAAATTCGTGTTAAAGCGTTGGCCTTCAAAAAAAATCAAAGGCAAGTTAAAAACAAAATAGTATCGATACTGATTATTTTCTGTCATAAAAAAACCGGGCTTATCACCCGGTTTTTATTTTCAGTTGTCGATTGATATTTCAGCGGGAAGCAAGCTGTATTCTCGCAAGTGCTCTTGCTAGAGCATTTCTCGCCCTTTCCACATCAATATTCGTGTCCCTCTCTGAGAGCCTTTTCTCGGCTCGTTCTTTTGCAGCTTTTGCCCTTTCGACATCAACCTCTTCTTTTGATTCACAAGTCTCTATCAAAAGAGCAGCCCTGTTCTGCCGAACCTCAAAAAAACCATTGCTCACAACAAACCAGTGGTCTTTCCCTTCACCGTCCCTTATAAAAAGCGGTCCGAAATCCAGCGCGGCAAGCATCGGCGCATGATTCGACAGCACTCCGAAGTATCCTTCGGTACCTTTTGCGATCAATGATTGCGCGTCACCTTTGAAAGCGGATTTCAACGGTGTCATTATTTCAAGCGAAAATGTTTTGTCACTAATTGCCATAGTATTCTATCGCCAACCGCCTATTTACTCGCTCATCTTTTTGTGTTTTTCTACAGCTTCTTCTATCGTGCCAACCATGTAAAACGCCTGTTCGGGCATATGGTCGTATTCACCATCGCATATTCCACGGAAGCCTTTGATGGTATCTTCGAGACTTACATACCTTCCGGCCGATCCGGTGAACGCTTCTGCAACAAAGAACGGCTGAGACAGGAATCTCTGTATCTTCCTTGCGCGCTGAACGGTTAACTGGTCATCTTCCGAGAGTTCTTCCATTCCAAGAATGGCGATAATATCCTGTAAGTCTTTATATTTCTGAAGAATAAACTGAACATCTCTTGCGCAGGAATAATGTTCCATGCCTACAATATTCGGATCAAGTATTCTTGATGTTGAATCCAGCGGGTCAACAGCGGGATAAATTCCAAGCTCTGAAATCTGTCGCGACAGAACCGTGGTAGCATCGAGATGAGCAAAAGCTGTCGCCGGCGCCGGGTCAGTAAGGTCGTCGGCCGGTACGTAAATCGCCTGAACCGAAGTGATCGAGCCTTTTGTGGTCGAAGTAATGCGTTCCTGCAGAGCGCCCATCTCCGTCGCAAGTGTCGGCTGATAACCAACGGCGGACGGCATTCGTCCAAGAAGTGCCGAAACCTCGGAGCCGGCCTGCGTAAACCTGAATATATTGTCGATGAACAGGAGTACGTCCTGTCCTTCCTGGTCCCTGAAATATTCCGCCATAGTAAGCCCCGATAGAGCAACTCTGAGTCGCGCTCCGGGAGGTTCATTCATCTGGCCGAACATCATGCAAGTTTTATCGATAACGCCCGACTCACTCATTTCGAGCCAGAGGTCATTACCCTCACGTGTTCTTTCACCAACGCCGGAGAATACAGAGAATCCGCCGTGATGAGTGGCGATATTATGGATGAGTTCCATAATAACAACAGTTTTGCCTACGCCCGCGCCACCGAACAATCCTACTTTTCCACCCTTCGCATAAGGTTCAAGCAAATCGACAACCTTGATGCCGGTTTCAAACAGTTCGGTAGCAGATGTCTGGTCAGTGAACTGGGGCGCCTCGCGATGGATCGGTAAAAAATCCTTCGCTCCTACATCGCCCTTCTCATCGATAGTTTCACCGAGCAGATTGAACACACGACCGAGCGTTTCTCTTCCGACGGGAACCATGATCGGATCGCCTGTGTTTACAACAGCGTCACCGCGTTTCAGTCCGTCAGTCGATTGCATGCTGATCGCGCGCACAATGTTGTTTCCCAGATGCTGAGCTACCTCCGCGGTTATAGTCATACCCGCCGCTTTGTTCTCTACTTTGAGAGCCGTAAGTATTTCCGGTAGCTGATTCTGTGGAAACTCCACGTCCAGCGTGGGACCGATTATTTGTACAATTTTTCCTTCTGCAAGAGCCATACGAGTCACCCCGTTCGAACTTATGTCGTTCGATTACTTTTCAAGTGCTTCGGCACCGCCAACGATTTCGGTAATTTCTCTCGTAATCGAAGCCTGCCGTACTTTGTTATAAACCAGTGTCAGATTCTTGACCATTTCTTCAGCATTGTCCGTCGCTGTTGTCATGGCGACCATTCTCTGACCCTGTTCACTGGCAATGTTCTCAGCCAGCGCTGTCACTACCCTTGTATATAAATACTTTGGAAACAAGATCTCCAGAATCGCTTCAGGTGAAGGTTCGAAAATAAAATCAGCCGCAGGACCTTCATCATTTTCTTTTGTAATCTCGGATCTTATCGGCAGCAATTGCTTATCAATCTGCCTGCAGACAGCAGCGGTGACAAACTGCGAATATATAATATCCAGTTCATCAATCTCGCCGTTGATAAAATCGTTTGAAACCGTTTCTGTAATTCCCTTTATCTGTTTGTAATCAAGCGCCTGATCAATATCCGTGAAGCTTTTATTGATCTTCCATTTTCTTCGTTTGAAGTAATTGTTCCCTTTGCGCCCAACGATATAAAGCCGCACGGTTTCAGGATCTTTGTCTTTCAGCCATTCTTCGACTTTCTTAATCAGGTGAGTGTTAAAACTGCCGCAAAGCCCGCGATCCGATGTAAATAGAAGCAAGCCTTTCCTGCGAACCGTGCCACGAACCTCTGCGAGTGGATGGGGAATATTTTCAGGATCAATCGTAAACCCGTCAAGGAACGATTGCAGCCTGTCGGCATAAGGCCTTGCGCTCTGCGCCCTTGCTTCAGCGCGTCGCAGCCTTGCCGCCGCCACCATCTTCATGGCACTGGTTATCTTCTGCGTGCTTTTAACGCTCGATATCCGTTTGCGAATTTTTTTCGGGTTCTCCGGAATCGCCGGTCACCCCTTCTTTATAAATTTCGACGCCTGTGCCGCCGATAGCTTTTAAGATTTAAACTTACTGCTGAATTCTTCAATAGCCTTGGTAAGTTTTTGCTCAATTGATTCGTTTAGATCTTTGATCTCATCAATTTCTTTCGGAATATCAGCATATTTCTCATAGATGAACTGTAAAAGTTCTGTTTCAAACTTCTTAACCGATTCAACAGGTATATCATCTATATAACCTTTAATCGCCGAATAGATCGATATAACCTGATCCTCAAGTTTCATCGGGACATATTGATCCTGCTTGAGAAGCTCGGTCATCCTCTCTCCACGTGTCAACTGCTGAAGAGTTGCCTTGTCGAGATCGGACCCGAACTGTGCGAACGCCGCAAGTTCTCGATACTGCGCGAGATCCAGTCTGAGACTTCCGGCGATCTTCCTCATAGCCTTTGTCTGTGCTTTACCACCGACACGGGATACTGAAATACCCGCATTGATAGCCGGCCTCTGGCCTGCGTAGAACAAGTCTGTTTCAAGGAATATCTGCCCGTCCGTAATCGAAATTACATTAGTCGGGATGTAAGCCGAAACGTCTCCTGCCTGCGTCTCGATAACCGGCAACGCCGTCAACGATCCTGCACCGAGTTCGTCATTAAGCTTTACGGCGCGTTCAAGCAGCCTGCTGTGAAGATAGAACACGTCTCCGGGATATGCCTCTCGTCCGGGAGGCCTTCTGAGCAAGAGGGACAGCTCACGATATGCGACGGCCTGTTTTGAAAGGTCGTCATAACAAACGAGAACGTGTTTGCCCTTGTTCATGAAGTATTCGCCCATAGCGCATCCGGCATAAGGAGCAATATACTGTAACGGAGCGGGATCCATCGCCGTTGCCGAAACAACTATCGTGTAATCCATAGCGCCATATTTTCGGAAAATATCAACAACCGAAACAACCGTTGACAGTTTCTGTCCGATGGCAACATATATGCAGATAACATCTGTATTTTTCTGATTAAGAATCGTATCTATCAGAATCGCAGTTTTACCCGTCTGGCGGTCGCCAATGATGAGCTCACGCTGACCACGCCCAATAGGAATCATCGAATCGATGGCCTTCAACCCTGTCTGGATCGGCTGATTAACAGGCTGTCTCTGAACGACGCCCGGGGCGCGAACTTCGACTTCGCCGTACTCATCAGTCACGATAGGTCCAAGACCGTCAAGAGGTTCACCGACAGGACTTACAACGCGACCGAGAACCGCGTCTCCGACCGGAACCGACGCGATGCGCCCGGTCGACTTGACCGTGTCGCCCTCTTTGATGTGCGTGTCAGGTCCAAATAGAACCGCGCCCACATTATCGGTCTCCAGGTTGAGCACCATACCCATGATGCCGCCCGGGAATTCGAGCAACTCACCCGACATTGCTCCACGCAGACCATGTATACGCGCAATACCATCACCGACCTGCAGGATCGTACCTACATCCGTCATTTCGACTTTAGTCCGGTATTTCTCCAGTTGCTCGCGAATAACCGAACTTACTTCTTCTGGTCTCAGGCCCATGAGCCGATCACCTCGTTCCTACCTTCTATACTTATACCTTAGAGTTCATCAAATCTTCCCGTATCATTTCCAGCCTCGTTTTCATGCTTCCGTCGAACACCCTGTCTCCTATTCGGACCCTTATACCTGCTATAAGAGACGGATCAACTTCTTCCTTGATCTCCACGGTTTTCCCCGTGTACCCGGCAAGCCCGGAAGCTATCTGAGCTTTCAAGGTTTCCGAAAGCTCGTAAGGCACTGAAATGTACGCAACCTCCTGCCCTCGATCCTTGCGGAGCATTTCATCAAAATCCTCCTTGATCAACGGCAGGTACTCTTCCCTGTTCTTGTCGATTATCAAACCAATGAAATCAACAAACAATTCATCTGTGCTACCCTCGAACAGAGAATCTATTATCTTCTTCTTTTCGGAGGAGACTATTACAGGATGCGTCAGGAACTGTTGAAGTTCCGGCTGCTCTTCGAGCAACTTGATCAGCTTGAGAAAATCCTGCTCAACTTCTCTGAGCCGGTCCTTTTCCCTGGCCAGATCGAACAGGGCCTGTGCATATCTTGTCGCAATAGCCTGCTTGAGCATTATGCTTTACTCCGAATTCCTCGCGGGGTCCAGTTCCTCAAGGAATTTTTTCGCCAGATTTTCATGTGAACTGCGATCGATTTTTTCTTCCATCACTTTTGTAGCAATATCTACAGAAAGTCCGACAGCAAAATCACGTAGTTCAACGCGCGCCTTCTTCGCTTCTTCCTGAATGGCGTTCAGCGCTTTCTGCTTTTCGAGATCAGCTTCCTGTCTCGCTTCCTTGACGATGCCTTCGGCGATGTCTTTACCGCGTTTCAATTCTTCGTTGCGGTATTTCTGCGCCTCTTCATCAATCTGTGAAATGCGAGTCTTATAGTCCGCTTCGATCTCTTCGCTCTTCTTCTTAGCTTCCTCGGCCTTATCCATCATGTCAGATACTTCTTTTTCGCGTGCTTCCATAAGACCGAGGATCGGTTTCCACAGAAATTTGGCCAGCACAAAAAAGAGTATGATGAAACCGACCATTTGTACCACAATTTGTGTGGGTTTAACTCCTAGTGCTTGTAATACTTCCACCTAGCCACCCCCGGCGTGAAAGCCCGCATTTAATTACCTGACCGCAGGCCCGGAATGCCCCATACGGGCAAATTTTTTCTACGTTTCTTCAGATTTTGCCCATAAGCACGAAGAGTGCTACGAGTGCATAAATCGTCAGAGCTTCGATGAGAGCACAACCGATAATCATGGCTGTCTGAATCTTGTCAGCCGCTTCAGGCTGCCGACCCATTGCTTCCATCGCTTTTCCTACTGCCTGACCGAGTCCGTATCCCGATCCCACAGCCGCTATTCCAACACCAAGCGGAAGTGCCAGTCCTAACAGAGCTCCTGGTTCCATTAATCCACTTCCCCCTTTCATGGGCTAAATTCTATTTCTTAACCGACAATTTTGGTTTTTTGCCGGTCTGGTGCCTTCTCAATGTTCTTCATGCGCCGACATCAGCAGCAGATAAACCGCACTGAGCGTCGAAAAAACAATCGCCTGGATAAGCCCGAAAAGCAACGCCAGCGGGAAGAAGAATGTCTGAATAGGTACAGGCGCGTACCACGGCAGAGCAACAACCAGTCCCACGAGCGCCGCGACAACCGCATCCTCTCCGGATATATTTCCAAATAAACGAAGAGTGAGCGATGCCGGTTTGACGAGCTCGCCGAATATATGAAGAAAAATATTCAATAAAATCAAAAACTGGTCAAGTACCGGTATCCCGGCCGTTTCACCGACAAAATGCTGAGCGTACTTTTTGATGCCGTTCTGCCTGATCCCATGATACTGGACAAGGAAGAACACGCATATCGCCATCGACGCAGGAACATTGATGTTCAGCGCTATCGGCGATTTCGCGAATGGTATAAGTCCAATATAGTTCATACAGAGTATGTAAATGAAGATGGTGCCGACGAACGGCGTGAATATCTTGCCGAGCTTGTTTCCCATTATCCCGCAGAAGTAAGTCTGCATGCCGCCCACAAAAACTTCCGCAAGCGCCTGAAACCCGGTCGGTACTTTTTTAAGATTCCTGCTCAAACGCCACGCAATCACTCCGAGAGTGACCGCTATAAGCATCGCAAAGAAAATATTCGCTACATCAAAATAGGATAAACCCCAGAAGCCATGACCGATGCAGTCGTCATACATTCCTTTATCGGTAAAAGCCGCTCTGACGTAATCTAGGAGATTCTGTAATTCGGGTGCATGGATTCCGCCTGTGGCATGTCCGCCGCCGTGCCCTGCGGCTTCCGCCGCATGGTGCAGTGTCTGCGCTGCCGCCGCTCCGTGTTCTACAACCGCTTCGCCGTGTTGTACAGCCGCTTCAGTTGCGCTCATATTCCATTACCCTTCAGGCCTCAGGATCCGAATCCCCTGGTAAACCATCACAGCCAGCACTTCCGTAAACCCGGCAGTTGCGGCGATCATGTTTCCGTATCCATACTTTTGCAACAGAAACAATCCCGTGATTATCGCGCACACCGCCAGGAAAGAAAGAGCAAGTGATCTGAGTTTTCGGTCCGCCCTCCTGGTGAAAAAATTCACAAAATGAGTTATAAAATATAGGTTGACTGCCCCTAAAACCACTCCTGCGAAAAAGTTCTCCGCAAAATAACCAGGGATACGCGCTCTTAATATTACGAACACTGCTTCGAGCACTACTGTCAACCCTAAAACAGTGACCATTATATTTCTCACAAGCAATTTGTCAAGGTTATTTTTCATAAAAATCTCATCCGAATTTTTTGATATAATCGAGCACTAGTTTGAATCCAGCTACGAATCCGAATATAAGGCAACCTGCCAGTATCAGGTTATCAGATGGAAACTTCTTTTCGAGGTAAGCCCCCATCAGGTATCCCATCCCCACCCCGCTCAGCAACGTCATCGGAATCCCCGTATAGACGCCGATCCGCTGTCTCTGCTTTATCTTTTCTTCCTCTTCCTTTTCCTGCTGCTTTTTTTCTTCGTCCTGCATAAAGCCCTCCCGGGCCCGGGGTTCAGGCTTTAGAGCCCATCCAAAAACCCCATCCTGGCTTCGACCGGCTGCAAAAGATGATGCCTGCGTTGTTCTGCATCGCCGATGTCTCCGGCATCGCCTGCTTCGCCCGCCTTGCCCTGATCTTATTCGCGCGGTCTCGGGCCGAAAGGTCTCGGGGCGACGGAGCGGGTTTTAGGATAGACTCTTAAGAATTTTAACCAGTTCTTCCTTGTGGCCCTGCATTTTCTGATCGTCGGGCGCTTCCAGATTGAGCCTCAGAAGCGGCTCCGTGTTGCTCGGCCTCACATTGAACCACCAGTCATCGAGCTTGACGCTGAGGCCGTCCAGATGGAATACTTCGCCGTTTGCGCCGTAAACCTCTTCGAGCGCATCCATCTTTTTCTGTTTGTCATCCACCTCGAAGTTGATCTCTCCCGAATGCGCGTATCTCATCACAGGCGCGGACAGTTCACTCATCTTTTTGCCCGTTTCATACATAAGGTTCAGTATGCTTATCAACGCTATTGCCGAACTCTCTGTAAAATTGTGTTCTTTAAAGTAGAAATGCCCGGAGAGTTCCGCCGCGAACACCGCGTCGTTCTCCCTCATCTGCTGTTTGATAAAAGCATGCCCGACCCTGCACATTATCGGTTTCCCGCCGTTTTTCGCTATGTCTTCGGCAACAGCAGAAGTCGAGCGCAGATCATACAGGAATGTCGCGCCCGGATAAGTTTTCAACAAATCCTGAGCGATGATCCCACCGGCGACATCGGCGCGCACAGTCTCTCCGTTTTCATCGATGAACATGCAGCGGTCCGCATCGCCGTCGATCGCAGCGCCGAGATCCGCTCCTGTTTCGAGAACCTTTTTCTTCAAATCCACAAGATTCTCTTCAAGCAACGGGTTAGCCTCATGATTCGGAAATGTGCCGTCCGGCTCCATGAACAGGGGAATAAACTCGACATCGAGCCCTTCGAATATCGCCGGGAACGTAAGCGTGCCGGCACCGTTCGCGCAATCCACGACAACTTTCAGCCTGCGTTCCGGGCTGCCGAACTTGGCGAACGATTTTGTGAATTCCACAAAACCGGCCTTAACGTCCCTTTCAATGACAACGCCTTTCCTGCCCGCATCAGGAAAATTATTTTCAATAACAAGCTGTTCAATATCTTTTATGCCCGTCGCCCCGCTGATGGGTATCGCATCTTCTCTGCAAAGCTTGAATCCATTATATACGGGGGCATTATGCGACGCCGTAATATTTATCGCCGCCGGGTTTCCCTTTGCCGCAAAATACAACATCGGGGTATCGCACAAACCGATATTTTCCACATCCGCTCCCTGATCGGTTATCCCTTTTGTGAGCGCCTCGAACATCGACTCGCCGGATGATCGAACATCTCTTCCGACCACAACCTTTTCACACCCGAGAAATACAACAAAAGCCCGCCCGATTTTGTACGCAAGCTCCTCGTTGAGCTGATCCGGTACAGTTCCCCTTATATCGTATGCTTTGAAGATACTCATGTATTCATCCCCCAATGGACATTATTACTTCTTAAATTATTACCTTAAAATCACTTGACCTGTAAACTGAATTTATTTCAATCGATGTTTTTAACCCGATGGAAATCTAACAGCAAATCAATTCCGGCGATTCCTCCGTCAGAGGCTGTTGAAAAATCCCCGCTTTGTCATTCTGAGGAAGTGCAGCGACCGAAGAATCTCAATTATAAGCTCCAAAAGCGAGATCCTTCGCTACGCTCAGGATGACAAATTTTTTATGTTAACATTTTTCAACAGCCCCGTCACGAGTGATACCATGTTTTTTTGCCGCCGGCTTTCCATTCTTCAGGCGTTTTTCTGTATTCCCGGAAACCCTCTTCGTACACATCGCCCCCGAAAATATCGTTCGCGACTATAACCGGCATATCCTCGACTTCCAGCCTTCGAACCGCTTCCGGCCCCAGGTCCGGGTATGCTATCACCTCGGCGCTTTTAATACACCCCGACATCAGCGCTCCCGCTCCTCCGATAGCCGCGAAGTACACCGCCCTGAATTTTTTCATAGCATCAATCACACCCTGTGTCCTGTTGCCTTTTCCTATCATGCCCTTCAATCCAGCCTCGATCAGCACGGGGGCGAATGTATCCATCCGGCAACTCGTCGTAGGGCCTGCCGAACCGATAATCTCGCCGGGTTTCGCAGGCGCCGGGCCCACATAATAAATGATCTGTCCCCTGAGATCAAAAGGTAAATCCTCACCTTTATTCATCGCGGACACGATTCTTTTATGCGCCGAATCCCTGGCCGTGTATATAACTCCGCTTATCAGGACACTGTCGCCGGAAAGAAGCCCTTCCAGCACGGCATCATCGAGCGGCGCCGATATTCTTTTAATCCGATCACTCACAATATCACCTTCGCATGACGATGCGCGTGGCACTCTATATTTACCGCAACAGGCAGGCTCGCAATATGACATGGATGACTTATTATATGCACGCCGAGCGCCGTCGTTGTTCCCCCGAAACCCTGCGGGCCTATTCCGAGCTGGTTGATTCTCAGCAATATTTCTTTTTCCATGCCCGCCAGCGCAGGGTCCGGGTTCTCGCTTCCAAGCTTTCTCAACAACGCCTTTTTCGAAAGCATCGCGGAAATCTCGAAATCCCCTCCAATGCCCACTCCGACTATTATCGGCGGACACGGATTGGCGCCGGCTTTTTCGACGGAATCAACCACAAAGTGCTTTATCCCCTCTTCGCCGTCTCCGGGCCACAGCATCGCATGCCTCGACATATTCTCGCAGCCGCCGCCCTTCGCCATCATATTTATCACCAGCTTATCGCCCGGCGTTTCTTCAATATGTATTATCGCCGGCGTGTTATCTCCCGTGTTAACCCTGTCCAGGGGACTCTTAACTACGGATTTCCTCAGGTATCCATCCCTGTAACCACGCCTGACTCCTTCATTGATTGCGTCTGTCAGCGATCCGTGTTCTATGCATATATCCGCCCCGTACTCCACAAAAAACACCGCAAGCCCGGTGTCCTGGCATATCGGCTTACCTTCTTTTGCGGCTATCTCGCTGTTCTCGATTATCCTTTCAAGCACTTCGCGCCCGAGCGGTGATTCCTCTTTTTCCGCCGCGGCCCGGAGAGCATCCCCGACATCCTTCGGCAGATTGTACGCAGTGAACACACACATATCCCGCACCGCGTCGATGATGACTGATTCATTAATTGATCTCATAATCGGCTACTTCCAGATTCTTACTCCAATAAATTATAGCACTCAATTTTCATTTGTTATCATTTAACAGGAACTTGAATTACTTTAAAAAAGCAAAGCGGCGCTCTCGCGCCGCCCTGCTAACTGTCTGTGCCGGATATTATCCCATATTACTGATTATCGCATCGGCAAACTCCGAGCATTTAAGCAGCTTTGCCCCTTCCATCTGCCGTTCGAGATCATAGGTAACCGTCTTCGCCTCGATCGTTTTTTCTATCGCATCGACAATCATGCCGCCCGCTTCGTCCCAGCCGATATGTTCGAGCATCAAAACGCCTGAAAGTATCAGTGAGCCCGGATTCACTTTGTCCATACCCGTGTACTTCGGCGCGGTGCCGTGCGTCGCCTCGAAAACCGCCGCCTCGTCGCCTATATTCGCACCGGGCGCCATTCCCAGCCCGCCTACCTGGGCCGCGCATGCGTCGGATATATAATCACCGTTCAAATTCGGGGTCACTATCAGATCATATTCATCAGGACGGAGCAGAAGCTGCTGGAACATCGCATCCGCTATCCGGTCCTTCACAAGCAACCTGCCCGCAGCCACATCCGGGTTGTCCCAGTATTCGCTCTCCGTAACGATGCTGTCCCTGAATTCGTCCACGGCGACTTCATAACCCCACTCCTTGAACGCCCCCTCGGTGAACTTCATTATGTTTCCCTTGTGAACGAGCGTCACAGACCTGCGTCCCTTTGCAAGCGCGTATCTGATTGCACGCCTTACCAGCCTTTTAGAGCCCTCGACACTCATCGGCTTGATACCGATTCCTGAATCTTTCCTGATGTTTTTGCCCATCTCGCCGTTCAGAAAATCTATAACCCTGCCGGCATCTTCCGTTCCCTGTTTCCATTCGATACCCGCATATACATCTTCGGTGTTCTCCCTGAAAATTACCACGTTCAGTTTCTCAGGTCTTTTCACGGGAGCCGGAACACCGTTGAAGTATCTCACCGGCCGCACACATGCGTACAGGTCCAGTTTCTGCCTTATCGCGACATTCAGGCTCCGTATCCCTCCGCCGATCGGGGTGGTAAGCGGCCCTTTGATCGCCACGGCATATTCACGTATGGCATCCACCGTTTCTTCGGGAAGCCATTCTCCGCACGCATCATTGGCTTTTTCTCCCGCAAGTATTTCCATCCAGTAGATTTTTCTTTTTCCTGCGTAAGCCTTCTCGACGGCAGCGTCCATAACCCGCTTCGCCGCATCCCATATATCCGGCCCTATTCCATCTCCTTCAATAAACGGAATTATCGGATTATCTTTAACTTTCAGTTCTCCATTATCAATAATGATCTTCTCGCCCCCGGCGGGTGGTTCATATTTCAGACTCAATTTCAGACACCTCTTTTTCCAGAATTTCAAAATTTAAATTTGAAAAAGGATATGTATATTAACATATATCGTCAAGTAAGTTTCGATTTAAGGGAATACCGTACTCTACTTTTTATACCTTACAGGCTCGCCCCACATCGGCACGACATAAGGAAGCCCCAAAGCCCTGAGTACACCATACACATAAGTATAGGGTCTCCGGCCTCTCACCGGGTGCCCCACCTCGTGTTCATGCGATGACAGAACAACCTTCGGATGCACCTTGTCCAGCAGTGGCTTTATGTTCGGGCACCATATATTCGGCATGAGAATGTCGATTTCAACCGGCTTTCTGATTCTCCTGTACCACTCCTGCCCGGTTCTCATAATTTCGTTTTCATCGCCGAGGTGCATTAATTTATACCCTTCATCCGTAGTTACCAGATACACATTGACCATATCCATTTTCTGATAACTCGGTATCACTCTAACTTTCGCCCCGGGGAAATTTAAAACGCCCTCGCGAATCACCTGCAGCTCATCGTTCCTCGGATAATCGGGCCAGAAAAGCTCCGGCACGATAACCGGCTTGCCCCTGTCGAGAAACAGTCCAACAATGGTCCTGTCCACATGGTCGGCATGCTTGTGGGTAACAAGCAGAACGTCCATCATATCAATCAGCTTGATAAGATTTCCCCTGTCCCACAGAAACGCTTTCTGTCCCTCTATCAAATCAATGATAATTTTTATTTTACCGGTCTGGATAACCTCGCCGTGGTTATAAAGTTTCCAGACAGTTACACCTTCCTCGACATTTTCTCTCCTGATATCATTTATCATCGTTTCCATTCTGACATTGAAGAAATCTCTCGCGCATTTAAGTTTATCGGCATCCGGATGGGCAAGAGGCTCATCGATCGTCTTCAGGGTTTTCTCTCTCTCGGCCTGCATCACCCCCGGCGCGGGTGCCGTCTCAAGCCATCTGTTAAGCTGTACAAACCTGTCTTCATATCTATCGGAAACAGCATCTAAATCTTCTTCCGCGCAACATGTCACGCCTGCCAGAACAATCGCAAAAACAACCGCTATCAATGCAAAAAAACTTTTACCATGTCTATTTACCATATCAGCTTAGTCCCTTCATCGGTTAAAATGATTATACGTATTAACCTGTCAAATGGCTATCGATCTTTTCAACATCAGTTATGCCAAATTGCTTCCTAATAAAAAAGATGCTCATTTAAATGAAAAACATTCTCCGTTATCACGATACTAATAATATAAACCGACAACACATCGGGAAGGAAAAATAATTAATGGAAAAATCGCTTGTAATAGTAAAACCGGATGGAGTACAGAGAGGCCTTATCGGAGAAATCATTTCAAGATTTGAAAAAAAAGGGTTTAAAATAATCGGGCTGAAAATGATCCATATAACACCTGAACTGGCTGAAAAACACTATAAAGATCATATCGGGAAGGATTTTTACGCTTCGCTTGTGGAGTTCATAACATGTTCACCCGTGGTGGTGCTGGCAATCCAGGGCGACAACGCGGTCAGGCTGATCCGGAACATGATGGGAGCACTCAAACCGGAAGATGCTCAGCCCGGATCGATCCGCGGCGACCTCGCCCTGAGCAAGAGCTATAATGTTATACACGGATCGGACAGCCCCGAAAACGGGGAGAGAGAAGTCGGGCTTTTCTTCGAGCCCGATGAATTGTTTGACTATGAAAGGGATATCGACACCTGGTTGAAAACATGAGTTTCAAACGCTTCTTTGTGTTTTTTTCAGCGGCCCTGCTTTTCTGTGCCGGCGCAGGCGCATCTCAGCAACCCGGCGATTCAATAACTCAACTTTTAAAAACCCCTGTTCTCGCAGACGCCGTGGTCGGTTTTCTGATCAGAGACCTCGATTCCGGAGAAATGCTTTACGAGCTGAACCCGGACAGAATCATGATTCCCGCTTCGAATCTCAAACTCGTCACAGCGGCGTCGGCAATCCTTGAGCTAAGTCCCGACTTCAGGTATCAGACCGATTATTTCCTGAAAAATTTCGACAGTTCAACCGGGAAAGCGGGCGGCATATATATAAAAGGATATGGAGACCCGACGCTTTCGGGTGATTTTTACCAGGATTCACAGCAGGCCGCCGATGAAAGGGCAAAAGAACTCTACAACGCAGGCCTGAGAGAAATCAACGGCGTAATGTGGCTCGACGGTTCATTTTTTTCGGACAACAAACGGCCCGAGACATGGGAAGAGGAAGACCTCGACTGGTGCTACGCGGTAAGGCCCGGCGCTCTGTCGGCGGGAGGGAACTGCATTCTTGTCAAAGCCACCGGCGCGACCAGTGCGTCCGGCCCGGTAATCGAGTTCGATCCTCCCATCGAGCCGTCTCTTGTTAAAATGGATATAAAATCGTACAGGAAAAGTAATTCAAAGATAGTAATAACGCAGAATTCAAAAGGGTTCGTAACCGTATCGGGCGGGGTAAGAATCGGAAATGAAAAGGAATTTGAATACCCTGTCCCATACCCTGACAAACTGTTCGGCTCGGTAATGATTGCGGCGATGAAAAGAGCGGGCATCAAAGTCAATGTGGATATGCGCGATAGAAAAGACGTGCCGCCGGGATACAAATTCTTCAAAAGGCTGGAATCCGTAAACCTGATGGTTACACTTGCGGAAATGGAAAAATACAGCGATAACTTTGTAGCGGAACAAACGCTCAGGGTTCTGGGGGCGCTGAGAGGAACGGCAGGATCGCACCCCGAAGGCGCAAAAGTAATCTCGAACGTGATGAAAAGATACAAGTTCGCGGAGGAAGAAAACCTGACAGTGGTTGACGGATCGGGCCTGTCGCGCGAAAACAGGCTTACGCCGGAGATATTGCTTAGTCTGCTGACAGGGTTCTATAATTCATACCTGCAAAAACAGTTTCCCCGTCTTCTTGCGGAGCCGGGGAAAAAGGGGACGCTTGAAAAAAGAGTCGCGGGGACTGAAGCCGAAGGCAGGCTGTGGGCGAAGACCGGCGCGCTGCGCGGGGTCTGCTCACTGAGCGGGTATTTCAGGCGCAGCAACGGATCAATGGCTGCTTTTGTTCTTATAATTACGGGTTATACTGTGCATTCGAATCACATTCGGGATCTTCAGGATGAGATCGTTATGTGCATGATGAAATACTGAGGAGAAATTCCTGATGTCGGATAAACGCCCAATAGGTCTTTTCGATTCGGGCGTCGGGGGACTCTCGCTCCTGCGAGAGCTGGACAACCTGATGCCGTATGAGAACTATGTTTATGTGGGCGACACCGCGAGAATGCCATACGGGACAAAGACGGAAGAAGAGATAATACAGAACGCGGAAGAGATAATTCATTTTCTCGAAAGAGAAAAACAATGCAAACTGATCGTTATCGCATGCAACACCATCAGCGGGCTTCTGCCTGAAATAGAAACCCGCGAGAAGCCCCGTCCCCCGGTTGTAGGTATGATAAACTACGGCGCCGTCGCAGCCGCGCTTTATGTTACTTACAACTTCAACATCGGCGTATGGGCGACGCAGAGAACGATCGACAGCCAGGTCTACCAGAAATTCATGAACACGTTCGACCCGACGGTCAAGCTTCTGACCGAGCCATGCACCGAACTTGTCACCCTTATCGAAAAAGGCGCCGTCGGATCGCCCACCGTGAGGAACCTTACCGAGGATTACCTGAGCCCGATGCTCAGGGAAGATATCGACACGCTGGTTCTCGGCTGCACTCACCTGCCATTTATAAGGACGATTATCCAGGACGTGGTCACCGAAGCCGTAACGCTCATCGACCCGGCGAGACGAACCGCGGTCCTCTGCATGAAACTGCTTCACGATAACGATTCCATGCTGGAAAACCATACGGAAATCGGAACAAAGCAATTCTACGTAACGGGAGATCCCGACAGTTTCAAGTCTACGGCAAAACTGCTCGTCGGCCCGATGGTTGACAGAGTAATGAACGTCAGACTTGGACCCTGATTTTCAAAGGAGAAGAAAATGCCGGTATTAAAATTAGCTTTACCCAAAGGCAGCCTGCAGGACATGACTTTCGAGATATTCAGGCAGGCGGGCTATAACATAACAGTCGGATCAAGATCGTATGTAATGAAATTCGACGACGACACGCTGGAAGGCTGGCTGTTCCGCGCCCAGGAAATTTCGCGCTACGTGGAATCCGGAATAGTCGATGCGGGCATAACCGGTCACGACTGGGTACTGGAAAACAACTCGAAGGTCAAATATGTTTCGGACATGCTCTACGCGAAAAGCGGAACCGGGAAAGTTCGCTGGGTGCTGGCGGTTCCCGAACACTCGAAAATGAAAAAACCGCAGGATCTCGAAGGAAAGCGCGTTGCGACCGAGCTTGTTCAGTACACGAGAAAATATTTCAAAAAACACCAGGTGAACGTCGATGTGGAATTCTCGTGGGGAGCGACCGAAGTCAAGGTTCCCGACGTTGTTGACGCCATCGTAGATGTAACGGAAACAGGAAGCTCACTGAGAGCGCACAGGCTGAGAATAATCGACACGGTTCTCGAATCAAACACAAAATTCATCGCCAACAAAGACGCCTGGAAAGATGACTGGAAGAGAAAGAAAATCGAAGATCTCAACCTTCTGATCCAGGGCGCGCTTGCGGCCCGGACCAAGGTCGGATTAAAGATGAATCTGCCGAAGTCTTCTCTCGCTATGATATCTGATATGATACCGGCAATGAAAAGCCCGACCATTTCGCCGCTGAACGACGAAGACTGGGTTGCTCTCGAATATATGGTTGACAAGACTATAGTAAGGGAAATAATCCCCGCGCTCAAAAAAGCCGGTGCAAGAGATATAATTGAATATCAACTGTCTAAAGTGATAAAATAGGAACCGGGAGACTTTCCCGTGAGGTGAAACATGGAATACGATCAACTGAACCATGTTGCTCTTGCCGTCATGTACATAGGACTCATAGGCTGGCTCGCTTCAGCAGGAATGTTCATATATCGCGGTTTCAGGGCCGACGGCAGACCAAGATTTAAAAAAGCTCTCGTCTGGTTCATCGCCATATTCATAATGCTCGGTGTCTGGATCACCGGCCTCCTGTTCCTGGGTTACAACGCCTGATACCGAATCCATCCCAAGGCATTTTTCTCCGGAGGTTAATACCCATTTTGAACATGTTCAAGGGAATATCGATAACACTTCCTATAGCAATGTTCTTTTTTCTTGCAAGCTCCACGACACCTTCAACAGCGGAAATCGCGAGGGGCCAGACCATCACATCCATGCCGAATATCATCGATACGGACGGCGCGGTTTTCGGCACCGCAGACGTAAAAGACAAAACCACCCTTCTTTTCTTCTTCTCGATATACAGCGACAGCACCGAAGAGCTGCTTCAATATATGCATAAACTGCTGATCAAACCCGAATTCAAAGACAAAATACAGATTATCGGCGTAAGCATCGACCCGACAGCCGTATCAGTTTGCGAATTTTTTAAAAAAAGGAAAATACCTTTCAGGATTCTACTCGATAACTCGCTCGAACTGTCAAACAGATTCGCGATAAAAAAGACCCCGGGAGTTTTCCTGCTGGATACCGACCGCACTGTCCAGTTCTCGAAAACCGGCTTTTCCGTCGAAAACCGGCTTGCGCTTGAATTCAAAATCGCTTCTGTTCTGAACCCGGGTTCCTCATTTTCGCAGGAAACCGAATACGACAACGAGATAAGCAATGAATTCGACGAAAAAAAGCTGGTCAGCGCCAACACCCGGGTTTTGAAGTTCTGCCCCGTGAATAACTCTCTCCTATTCTACATTTCAAATGATCAAATATTGTGGTTTTTTGATATAGACACATTTTCAAGAACAGAACTCGCTACCGACATTGAATCCGCCGACTGGTCGCCCGATTGTTCTCGAATCGTTTTTTCAAACCTAAAAAAACAGGGCGTCTGGATAAAAGAGTTGAATTCTCCGGCGAATAAAATCTCCACGTCGGGGACAAAACCGGTATGGTCCCCCAAAGGAGATTTAATAGCATATGTAGTCGATGAGAACATATTTGTTTTCAGTATTGATGAAAACCGAAAATGGCAGGTTTCGGCGCCGGGCATAGAAGCAAGCTGGTCTCCTTCAGGAAACCTGCTCATCATAACAGACAAGAAAAAAAGAGCCTGGCTGGTTTCACCGTTCTCACAGGCGTCATTGATCCAGAGAATTTTGAGATAAGACAATTCACAGGGAGTTCCTGAAATGATATCCGCAATAATTGCCGCCGCAGGCACAGGCGAAAGAATGAAGGCTGAAACGCCAAAAGTGTTTTTGCAGCTTAAAGATAAAAATATACTTTTCTATTCACTTGCTACCATTTCAAAAGTTGAAGAAATCGAACATGTGACCGTGGCCGTGCCCGGGGAATGGATACAAACCGCCCGGGACACCATTGCCGGCATCGACGGCCTGAAATCAGTATCCATCATCGAGGGCGGCTCGACAAGACAGGAAACGGTTTTTAAAGCACTTCAGGAACTTCCGGAAGATACCAAAACCGTTGTGGTTCATGACGGTGCAAGGCCGCTGGCCTCGGTTGAACTTTTCAGGGCCGTCATCGCCTGCGCAAGAGAACACGGAGCATGCGTGCCGTCTCTTCCGTGCCAGGATACTGTAAAAATCGTGAGAGGCGGCCTCGTCGAACAGACACTTGATCGCAACGAAGTTCACATTATACAAACCCCTCAGGCTTTCTACTATGACTCTCTCCTTCAGGCTCATCAACTTGCCGACGAATGGAACTGGCGGGTAACCGATGACTCGTCTCTTATTGAGAGAGCCGGCAGACCCGTTACAACCGTGAACGGCGAATCCGGCAATATCAAAATAACTCACCCAGGCGACATCCTGTCCGCCACGCTACTACTTAAGTAATATTAGTTATATAAATAACCATTGATCATAGTGTATAAAAATATTAAAATACACGTGGTGATCTGGCTGTGAAACTTTTTTATTAAAACTTGCACAGCGTAATGGAGCTTCGTTTGGATACCATTAGATGGCTTGATGAAGGCAATATTGAACTTCTCGATCAAACGCTTCTGCCGTCAAAAATTAAGTATGAAAAACTACGGACCGTCGAATCGGTAGCTTCGGCCATAGAAAAAATGAAAGTTCGGGGCGCTCCCGCCATCGGGGTAACCGCCGCGATGGGCATCGCGCTGGATGCGGTGAAATTCAAAGGCAGGGACAAAGAAAAGTTTTTCGATTCACTGAAAAAAGCAATGGATCGGTTATCCGTCACAAGGCCAACCGCCGTCAACCTGTTCTGGGCGATAGACAGAATGCAGTTCGTCGCGGAGAAAAACAAAAACAAAACCATTGACGGAATAAAAGATATTCTTGTCCGCGAGGCAAAGAAAATCCACGCGGAAGACATTTCGAGTTGCAAAAAGATGGGAGACAACGGGGCAGCCCTTTTGCAGAAAGGAAGCCGTGTGCTGACTCACTGCAATGCCGGCGGGCTCGCAACGGCGGGATACGGAACAGCGCTCGGGGTGATCCGTTCAGGATACAGAAAAAAGAAAATCGAACGTGTTTATGTAGACGAAACAAGGCCCTGGCTTCAGGGCGCGAAGCTGACCGCCTTTGAAATGGTCCAGGAAGGAATTCCGGCAACACTAATCTGTGATAACATGGCCGCTTCCCTTATGGCAAAAGGGATGATCGACGCGGTGATCGTCGGAGCCGACAGAATAGCGGCGAACGGCGACGTCGCAAATAAAATTGGAACCTATTCCGTAGCCGTGATTGCAAGAGCGCATAAAATCCCTTTTTACGTAGCGGCCCCGGTCTCCACTATCGACTTCACTCTGAACTCGGGCAAAAAAATTGTCATAGAAGAACGCGGCGAACTGGAAGTCAGGCGGATAGGCAGCACTACTATATGCCCCGGTGATATTGATGTTATTAATCCCGCGTTCGACGTGACGCCATTTCGATTGATAACTTCGATTATCACGGAAAAAGGCGTCTGTTCGGCGCCATACACAAAAAGCCTGAAGGATTTGATAAACTGACATGGAAACATCATCCACAATGACAAATCAAATCCTGTCCCTTGACTTGAATTCTTCGGGCAGATCTCTTAAAGGCAGTTTAAGCGAAACAAATTCGGATTATATCTGTTATTCCAACTACCCGGGAACCAGAAGAGTCAAGGGGATATACAGCATAGCAACAGGGGTTAGAGGGAAAAAAGACCTCGCAAGCGAAACCGCTATCGAGACGATAAAACAATGCGTACGAGAAATCCACGATTCCGACAGCACCAACGGAAGCAATCTCCTCCCCGGATGTTTCGAAGAAGTCGCAAACGCTCTATCTTCGGATGAACAACTATCATCATCTCTGATCTGCGGTTATATCGAAGGCACAACTCTTCATATAGGGCTGGCCGGAGGCGGCGCAGCTTATGTCATCGAGAACGGAAAAATCTCCAGATTGACAGAAGATATTTATATCCCCGACCTCGATAACACCGATCCGGGAATAATTACAAATGGACAGATTCCCGCCGGATGGTATCCCGACAGATTCGGGCCAATGTTCAGCAGCTTTGCAATTAACAACAACTCGACTATTTTGCTTTGCTCTGAAAGCTTTATTGCAAGAGTCGATTCACCGGCTATTCTCAATATCGTTTCAAATGCATCTTCGCTTGATGAAGCTGCGGACATGCTGGTGCAGGAAGCCCACCGCAGAGATAACTCCACCGATGTAAGCATAGTCCTGGTAAAACCGGTGACTCAAAATGAAAGCAAAACATCTCCTTATGAAGAAGTTGTCAAATATTCTTTTTTTGTATACCTGCGCAAATACATCACAGTCACTATGATCATGATCCTTCTCGGGTGCGCTTTTATCTACGTACCGGGGATTGTCGTTAAAAACCGGCCCGGTGTTCCGGATCAACCAACCCCAACTCAGATGAACGAGATATCAACAACCGGGTCAGAATCCATGACAGACAATGCATCGACACAAACCGGCTCAACTTTCTCCTTGCATGTAGAACCCGAAGGTGCAGCGGTTTTCATTGATGGAACGCTGAAAGACATTGATACAGACAATGAATTGAGAGTGCCTTCGAACAAGGAGTTTGAACTCAGAATCGAAGCCGAAGGATACCAGACATATATTGAGCACTTTAACATACCTGAAGGATCAAAAATCGAAAGGGTTGTAAGCCTTGTTTCCAATCAGCCTTCCGGCGGATCATTCCTTGTGTTCTGCCGGCCGGACTGCGACAGCATGGAACTTGACGGAAAAGAAATCAAAGGATTCCCGAGAGAAGAAATTCTGATGAGAGAAATCAAGCCCGGTCTTCACAAAATCACTGTTAAAAAAGGCAGCGAAACTCAGAACCGATCTCTCAGGGTGGAAACCGGGATAACCCAGTCAATTGTATTCAGATTTGGAGACAATAAATTCCCCGGGCCAAAAACTCAGGCCGTAATGAAATCCGCGCCGGTTAAGACAGTGGATTCTTTCAACTCTGATATTGAAGTCGTTACAACAAACCCTGAATCGGAACCTGTTGCCGGGGAAACTATCATACAGGGAAAGACCATCGATCCGTCTCCGGAAAACTTCACTCAGCTCGATAGATCTTTTTTCAGCGTTAATACAAACGTTTCAGGCTGTTCAATAATGGTGTTCCAGGCCGGCGTGCTGAAATTGACAGGGTTTTGCGATAAAAGATACGAACTGAAACCCGGTAAATATTTGTTCCAGGTTTCAAAGCCCGGATATATTGAAAAGAAAACTGAATTCATTCTTTCCGAGCCATACCAGACAATCGATTTAGAACTCAGGCAGGAATAAAAAATAATGGCAAAAAAGAAGTTAATAACAAAATCTTTCAGAACACTTGTAGGAGCGCTGGGACCTGAAATCAGACACGGACAGGGCGTATACATTTACGATACAAACGACTCTGAGAAAGACTATGCTTTTTTTACATTGTTAAGTGGCGCATCAGAAAAGGCAGAAAGATTCGCGATCGATTTTGTATCCCAAAAAACCGCACCTTACCTGGATTGCACCAGAAGCAAGAATATTGCAAAGCCGGATGTGTTTCTCAGGAGCATAATCACAGAACTGCTCGCCGAACTGGAAAAAGAAGGTCTGGTAGAGCACGGATCGACAAGACATAATTTCTGTGTTGTCTTCGTGAAAAGCAGCACTATGTATATCGGGCGTGTAAATTCCTGTCCGGTTTTTTACATGAAAGACCGAAAACTGAGACAACTTTTCAAGCAACCCAGATCACGAGGCGAAGAAAGCATACAGATAGGCTCTGTAAATATCGAAAATGGAGACAAACTGGTTCTTTGCAATGAAGACCTCATCAAAAACCTCACAAAGCTGGAACTCAGAAATCTGCTTCTAACAGAAAATGACCTGTCGCTCCTGTGTTCAAAAATCCAGATGCTGGCAGCACGCTACGAAGAAACTGAAAAGCCAAGGCTGGCAGTTGTGAATTTCAAAGAAAATCCGAGACGCAACATCTCAATGCTCAATTCAAGAAATATTGCGATGGTGGCAGCTCTCGCCTTTTTCATAATGCTCCTGTTCAGCTGGGGCGACATTACAAGAATGATCCATACAGCCCCACTCGGATATATCGTCAAAAAGCAAAGAAATATTGTAGAACGGGCCATGGATAAAGTTATCCAGGAAGGCAAGCTCAACAAGCCCGAACTTGTTGTCGAGGGGCTTCGGGTTCCTTACGATGCTGTTCCCGACGGCAAAGGCAATATCTACATCGTTGACGACGGTGAATCAAAAATCATAAAGTTCAATGCTCAAACCGGACAGAAAAACCTGATAGGAGAAAAAATCAAGCTTCAGTTCCCGACCGGGATAGATATCATCGGAGACAGGCTTTATGCAACAGACCTGTCGCAACAGGTAAGCAAAGTTTTTATTTTCAAAACAGACGGAACATACGTCGGGCGCGCGCCGGACGACAGAAGCATTATGGTTTCAATGCACAATCCCAAATCCGTCGCCGCCGTTAAAGGTATCCTGTACGTCTGTGACAGGGGAAACAACAGGATACTGTCTTTTGATCCGGACGGCACATTCCAGAAAAAAACCGACCTGTCCAAAGGATACCGGGAGCCGAACGGGATTGCCGTCACCGAAGGCGGCGATCTTTTCGTGACAATGAAACTTTCCGGTATAGTCGCAAAAATATCCGGCAAAAACATAACGCCTTTCACCCTGTTCAGAGAAGAAAACGGAGAGACGAAAAAAGTATCGTTAAGCAAGCCGTCCGGGATAGCTGTGGATGCTCTCGGGTTCGTATATATATCCGACACTTCAAACAAACGGCTTGTCGCGGCAAACCCGATGGGAAGCGTTATAGGTATTCTTGACCAGGATAATTTCAAGGAATTTGAAACAGCCTACCCTATGGGCGTGAAAGTTGACTCGAAAAACAATTACCTGTATTTGGTTACAAGCAACAGGTACAGCTATGATTCAAGCTGCGAAGGCAAATGCAACGGCAAGGTCTGGAGGATCAAGATATGATTCTCCAGAAAATCTTCAGGGGAACCGGCTTAATGAAAAGACTACTTTTATATGTTTTACCGGTACTGATTATACCGGTGATATGTATCGCCGAGACATCTCAGCATAATTCACATGAGACTGAAGCGATATCAAAATCGAGGCCCGCCGGAATGAACGCGGAACCAGTGAATTCAACCGTTCAGAACGAAAAACTCAGGGTTGAATTCGCTCGAATTGAAAAGGATTACATGAATGTCGTTAAATACTACAATAACCGAATCCCGGATGCGCAGGCATTACAGATAGCAAGATTCGTGCTTTACTATTCGGCTGAATTCAAACTCGATCCCAGGCTTGTAATGGCGGTAATCAGCGTCGAATCAAAATTCAAACCCAGGGCGCTTTCGCCTAAAGGCGCGATCGGGCTGGGACAGCTTATGCCGGGAACAGCAAGCATGATGGGCGTAAAAAACGCTTTTGATATAAAACAGAACATCTACGGCACAACACGCTACCTTAGAAAAATGTACGACCGATGGTCAACCCGGGAGGATGTTCTGGAACTCATGCTTGCAAGCTACAATGCCGGGCCGGAGGCTGTAGAAAAGTACGGAGGAATACCCCCGTACAAAGAAACAAGAAACTATGTAAAAAAGGTAAAAGAATTATTCCGGTTTTTTATATACGGATAACAACTGCGCGGGTTGAAATTTATGTTGAAGCCTAACAATCTAACAGACCAGGCCAAGTACTTCAGGACCTGGGGCGTGCGAACAAAACTGCTTCTGTCATATGTGCTGCTGATCGTTATCACGACAGGTGTTTTCTTCTGGATTACCTACAGTTACACAAGCAAAATGGCCGGCGATCACATGTCACAGAAAATTGAATTGCTCGCAAACGTATTTTCGTATCAAATGAAAAACAATTTTGCCCTCGCTGTTAAATCAGTAGAAGACACCGCCTCCGATAGAATGATAAGAAATCTCGATGAGAATACGATTTTCAGGCTTTACGTCTCCGAACATATAGAAAACAATGCCCTCGACGCAATTTTCGTATATGACCTCAAAGGAAACCTTTATTACGTAAATTACTATACAGACAGGGCTTATACGCCAAAAGTTGATCTTTTTTCACTCGAACAGATCCAGAGCGCAATACACAAACTCAGAACCGAGATTTTCATTATTGATTGTGACAAAGTGAAACCCGGAACCGTGCTTATCGCCGCACCGATCATAAAAAACAATAACAAAGTTTCCGGAATAGTTATCGGTGAAAAAATACTCGATACGACATCAATGGATAAAATCACCAAGTCTCACAATAAAAAAGGCGATTCCTCTGTATATCTCATAGATGCAAACGGAAAAATTCTCACCCATACTGAACCGGAACTCACGAGTTGCAATATTTTTTCGGAAGGAATGCTTCTGAACGAGTTTGCCGACAGGAAAGAAAATCTCGACGTATTGTTCTCGGATACATTTAATTTCACGTTCAATGGGAAAAAACTATTTGGAACAGCCGCTCTTGTTTCTCCAAAACTGGGCTGGAGAATAATAATAACGCAATCATACGACTCGGCTATCGCACAGGTCAGAAAAATAAGCAGGAGAATTATTCTTCTGGGATTGCTGGCGCTTGCAGTTGCAATCTATCTGGCTCTTTACAGGTCTTACAGAATAACAAAACCCATAAGCGATCTTATTAAAGCAGTCGAGGAGATTTCACAGGGTGATTATTCAAAAAGGGTATATGTTCAACGCAGAGATGAATTCGGATGGCTGGCTATAGCCTTCAACCGCATGAGCCAGGATCTACAGGAAAAAATCAAAGCCTTGCAGGAATCACAGGGCCAGCTTGAAGAGGCGTTTAACCAGCTTCAGGCCGATTCACAAAAACGGGAGCAGGCCAACCGCGATCTCTCCATGAAAGTCAAAGAGCTCACTTCGCTCAGTGAAGTAACTCACACTATAAGCACCACACTGGACATAGACGATGTCCTTGATACAATCGTGGATTCCATAAGGAATGTTATGGGCTTCCAGAAATGCTCGGTTAAACTTCTGGACTCTATGACACAAACTCTTAAAGTCCGAGTATCCAGAGGCCTTGGTGATGAATATCTGGGGAAAGACACAACTCATCTTGGTGAAGGAATAAGCGGACTTGCCGCAAAAAGCAGGAAAATCGTCGTGATCGAGGACGTCAATTCGGACGAACGCGTTCCGCAGGATCATATCCTCAGAAAACTGGGTATAAAATCAGTTATCTGTATTCCGTTGATTACAAAACAGGCTGTGATGGGTGTCCTGAATCTTTACACTGAAAAATCCCACGAATTTACAGAAGACGAAAAAAGACTTTTGGGGATTTTTGCAAATCAGGCGGCAAGCGCGATTGAAAATGCCAGGCTGTTCGATTCACTCCGGGACAGTTACCTGAACACAATTCAGGCGCTGTCGATGGCAATAGACGCAAAAGACAGATACACACACGGGCACTCACAGCGTGTTAGTGAAATCTCGATGATGATAGGCCGGGAAATGGGGCTCAAGGCAGACAGCCTTGAATTGCTCGAATACGCCGCAGACCTGCATGACATCGGCAAGATAGGAATAAGTGAAGTAATTATCGGGAAAAAGACGAAACTGACTGTCGATGAATACGAAATAATAAAAACGCATCCGCTGGTTGGAGAAACCATAATAGAACCCGTTCCTTTCCTGCAGGATGCCAGGCCGGTTATTAGGCATCACCATGAGAGATATGATGGTTTCGGTTATCCCGACGGATTAAAAGGACAGGAGATCCCATTGCTCGCCAGAATAATTCATATCGCGGATGCCTATGATGCCATGACATCGGACAGGCCTTACAGAAGAGCGCTGTCTCATGAGGACGCAATAGAAGAAGTCAAGAAACACAGCGGTACGCAGTTCGATCCTAAAGTGGTTCAGTCTTTCCTGAGAATTTTTGATAGCGGGTCATTGCAATAATACCTGGTCAAAGGGTGGTGAACTGAAATGTCTGAAGACATCAGCAGGTTCAACAAAATAGACAGGTCGAGAGATGTTTACAAAATCCATGATTCGTCCAAAAAGCGCCGGAAAGAACGCAAGGGAGAAGACGAAAAAGAATTTCTAAAAATGCTGGAGGATTCGGATCACGAACCGGAAGAACAGTTTAATAACAAAAAACAGGAGAAAAAACAGTCCAACATACCCACAAGAGGAATGTTGAACAACTTGAATTCCATAAGCCCTCCTCCAATGATCGAGCCTATCTCGGAAGAGGACGAGCCCGGCGGGACAAAATAACAAACATGGAAAGTATTAAGGCTAAAGTTACCGGCGCTGTTCAGGGAGTTGGATACAGGTATTTCGTGATCAGAAGATCAGTCGCGCTGGGGCTTACGGGATATGCGAAAAATATGAATGACGGAAGCGTGGAAGTCGTTGCGGAAGGCAACAGGAATAAACTCGATGAACTTATAAAGGACCTTTGGGAAGGCCCTTCTTTCTCCTCGGTTTCGAGTGTCGAAGTAGAGCGGGAACAATCATCAGAAAGGGTTTTCTCCGGGTTTAATATTAAATACTGAATCTATAACCGCCCGGCGGAGGAACTAATTTTGAAGAAGTACGAAGACTGGCAAAAATACGTAAAAGAACAGATGGATAAAAACAGGCAGCTGAAAGAACCTTCGGCGCCAACTGCTCCGAAAAGACAGGTGCCTTCGATAGATAGCGACCGGTTTAAAATCCAGAGGCGGGGAACCGCTCCTGAAAAGGCTCCGCAAACACAGGGCAGGTATCAACAGGCCGCCGTGCCGGGCGAACCTAAAACCGGGAGCGAGAGCGAAAGAAAATCGGATAAACCATCCAACCAGCTCACTTCGCCTTTCGTTTCCGTAAGCGATGTCTGGGAAGCAGCGGAAAGATCGACTCAAAGCAGGAAAAGCGTTAAAGAAGAAGTCAAACCTTTGCAACAGAAAAGATTGCCGGGGATTGAAAGAATTACAAAAACGCCTTCAGCTTCTCAGGAAAACGCTTCTTCCAGACAACGATCCGTTCAGGGAGAATCCAGGGAAGATATTCTTGAAAGACTTGTAAATCCAACAATAACGCTCGAAGAAGCAGCAAAGATCATGGGCATATGCAAAGCGACTGTTCGCAGATATACGGCAAAAGGAATTCTTCCTCATTACAGAACTCCCGGAAACCAGCGAAGATTCAAACTGAACGACATAATAAATTTTTTGGAAAACCAGAGAAAATAACTATTAATCGGAGAAAAGATGCACCTGACCACGCTTGAACAGGATGGAGTCATAGTTATCAATCTTGTTGGTAACTTGAACATACATTCGCATACTGTCCTGAAAAAGAAAGTCAGAGAACTGGTCCTTGAAGAAGGAGCAACTAAAATTCTTGTAGATGTGACCGGGATTAAACAGGTTGACAGTACAGGATTGGGGACATTCGTATCGCTCCTGAACACAATCCGTGAAAATGATGGAGACCTGCGGTTCGCCGGGAATTTTATGGAAGAAGTCAAGCAAGCTTTCGATCTTTGCGGCCTGTCCAGTGTCTTTATAAGGTACCCCAATGTCAAAAATGGAATCAAAAACTTTAAACTTTGAAAAGATATTTGAACTGGTTCTTTATCCGGTCCTGTTCATAATACCATATCTGCTGCTGCGCGAGTTCGTGATATCAATGGCACGGACAAATAACTGGGCGTATGTGTACATTGTCTCGCTTGCTTCAGTCGCGACAGTTGCAGTCTCCCTGCCCCATATAATTATAGATTCAACAAAAGCAAGAAAAATCTTCAACACAGCTCATGCTATCACAGTTGCGGCAGCTATCGGGTTGATACCGGTAATTGCTTTCAAAACAAACTCAAATATTCTGAATATAATCATACTCACTCTCATTGCCGCCGGCATAATCACCGGTTTTTTCTTTTTCTGCAACAGGTTCGAAAAGCTCAGCCCGGCATATCTTATTCATGCGCTGTGTACTGTGCTGCTTGGCATCGGACTTCCATATATTCTGACCACAGCTTCGGTTAATACCGACAAAATAGTTTTTCTTCTGGCATTTATCCCGACAACCATTCCCTTGCTGGAAATCTCACTCGGTTCGCCCGGCTCGTATCAGTCAAACAGGCCTCTTCAAAGAATATTGATGATGTACATAACAGAAGCGCTTGCGTTCTGCACCTATTTCATGATTTTTCGGTCGAACGAGTCGTTCAGGCTTCCACAGCAGACTATCAATGCCATCATCGTTTCCTTCATTCTCTTTTTGTTCGCGGTATCTTCTTTTATTAAAGGCAGGCTTGAAATACGAAAATCGTCTCTCAATCTTCCGATTCTTTTGATAACAATCCTTTCATTGTTTTCATTTGTTTTATCGCCTAATTTTTTCATCAGCCTTAAAGAATTCACACAGTACATCTTCGTGCTCCTGAACTTTTACCTGATAATCCATTGCCTCGATTCAAAAAAGCATTTCTCGTCCCTCGTCGCGGTTTTCATCGCGGTGATGTGGCTCGAAGCCGTGATCGGTGTGAGGCAGCATTTCGGCGTTAACCAGTTGATCAACCTCGGCGGGAACAGAGATCCGTTCTCAACGCTCGGCAACAAAAACTATGTGGCCGAAATGCTTGCGATGACCATTCCGCTCGCGCTCGCTTTTTCAGTCGCAGCGAAAAGCCGGGTTGTAAAACTGCTGTCATGGATTGCGATTTACCCGATGCTTTTTGTCGTGCTCGTCGCTATAACGCGCGGTTCATGGATCGGGCTTATTGCCTCTTCCATTGCCTTTTTCATCTACGCAATCGACGGGCTGCCGAGAGACAAAATGATATCCGCACTTCTTCATCTCGCAGGCCTGTTTATCCTTGCGACCCTGTTCATGGTATCCTCCACATACAACGTAATGCTCATCGGAGGCAACAAAGACCATTATGAAAACAACCTGTTCATACAGGATGTTTCCGGGCACTGCGGCCCGGGGATCAACCTGAGCACAGGAAATACTGTTAGAAAATTATGTATTATCAAAACACAGAAAAAATATGCTTTCTACCACAATAATTATCACAATGACTGGGTATACTGGCTGCAGGACGACAAAAAGGTTTTCAGGCGCGAACTCCGCAATCAGCTTGGTCAATCAGACAGAACCCAATTCGTAGAATTTCTCAAAAAAAGATCGCTGTCAAATCCTGACTCAGAAGAAACGAAACTTCTCAAATCTCATGTCGATTCGGATTTGAAATATCCCGATGTGACTTTCCTCAGGGTAGGTTACGGCCCAACTGAAGAAGACTATGCCGGCAGGTTCATGTCGATAATCAATGTCATAAGCAACCAGCTCGAAAGATCTTCTAAAATGTGGTTTGTCTATTTCGGATTCTTCCTCGCCGCCGCGGTCGCCATGTTCTTTATACTGCGGACAAAGCCGGCGAAAATTATATGTATTTCTCTTATTGCAGTAATAATGGTTGCTGTCGCGTTTGTCGCTAATCCCGGGAACAACAAGAACAGCACGCAACAGGAGATCAACACGCATATTCAGGCGGCGCCGCCTGTGCAGATCGAAGACTCCATCGTATCGAGAAGTTTTATCTGGGGCGGGACTTTCCAGATGATAAAACATTACCCGCTCGGCGTGGGGCTCGGGGCATATAAAATCAGATATCTCGATATGCTCAAAGCCCACCTGAAATCTACCAATCAAAAGTCGATTCCGGGGTTCTTCAAAGATGTGAACGCAAAGGAAGCGCATTGCGAATATCTTCATATCTGGTCGGAACTCGGTCCGCTGGGACTGGTTTTCGTCCTGTTCTTCGCGATTGTCGTCATCCGGCTGTTCTACAGGAATTACTATAACTACGGCGAAGACTCGTTCACACAGTGCGTGACGCTCGGCGCATTCTGTGGAATCGTATCCATAGGGACCTCCGCCCTGCTGGGATTCCCCTACCATATTGTCGGGACTTCCATGTTCTGCGGAGTGTTCGTCGCGCTGCTGCTGTTCGGTGAAGACCGTCGAAAGAACATTGAGAATCTTCCGGCGATGCTTCCCGAATTCGCGCGTGCGGAGGCCCCGGCTCAGCAGGCACAGAAGAAACAGCAGAAAAAGAACAAATCGAAACAAAAACAGAATGAACAGAAAATGAACGCCCCGGAAGCGAACACGGACCTCACATGGAAAGAGAACTGGCATGTCCTGAGTCTGAGAAAAACACCGGGGATACTTCTGCTCGCGCTCACCGCCCTGTTCTTCATCGCAATGACGTGGTGGAACTACAACATGCAGATGTCGAACATAAGAATGAAGCAGGCCAACTACATGGCGCAGCAGTCGATGCAGGTGCTGCAACAGTCTCAGAATTTTAATAAAACCGGTAACACCGAACAGGCAACCCTTACTGCGAGGAAAGCAGACGCTTTGAACAAAGAGGCGCTGAGGCTTTACGACGAAGCCCTGACGCAGGATCGCTACAACGGCGATATCCATATGTTCAGGGGAATGTATTTCCAGAAAATCAAAAAGCCCGATGAAGCGGTTGATGAATTCCTGATCGCTCAGAAATATTTTGATCTTCCTCAAATATCGCTCGACCTTGGCGCGATTTATTTCGAGCGCGGAGAAGACTTCTATGATCTTGCCGAAAAATCGTACCGGGAATCACTGGCTGTGTATCCAAATTATCCACACCCTTTGTACAACCTTGGATTGATTCTTTATGAAAAAGCAAACAAGATCCAGGAAGACCCCAATAACTGGAACAAATATTTCGGCGGGAACAAGATTCCAGATGCACAAACCAGGGAGAAGAAATTCAGGGAACTCATGACGCAGGCCGCGGACCTGTTCACAAGAGCTATCACGATCCAGCCTTCGCTCCACCAGGTGAGCTTCAAGCTTGCGCTTGCTTATGAAAAACTCGGCGATCTCGACAATGCCATAAAATGGTACAGGCATACCCTGAAATACAACCAGAGACACCAGGATGCCTATTATAACTACGGTCTTGTCCTGACAAGAAAAGCCGGAGAGACTATCGGGCTGGCCGATAGAGCGGCAGCTGAAGGACGAACCGAGGACGCGGAAAAGCTGAGGTCTGAAGCATTCGGTTACAATGAGGAAGCGAAAGCGAATTTCGAGCGTTCATTGAAGATTGATACCAACCACGTTAGAGCCTTGAACAATCTCGGCAACATGTATTTCAATGATGGATTGATCGCGGATGATCAAACAAAAATACTCAAAGCGCTTGGCTATTATGAAAGAGCGTTGAAAACCGATCCGAATTATTTGAACGCGCTGCTGAATGTTTCGCTGGCGAGCATTCATCTGAAAAGATACGACAAGGCGCTTGTTTATCTCGACAAGCTGACAAGGAAAAAACTTTCCCCGGTTCAGGAGATTAAAACCATTTACATGCTCGGCACCTGTTACTATTACACAGGCAAAAAGCAGGAAGCTCAAGCGCTGATGGTCAACACTGTTCAAAAACATAAAAACACCTCGCTCTCTTCTACGGCAGAATTTATCTCTCTGGTTATGAGATATTCCCAGGTGCTCGATGGGAACGGGCATCCTGCCGAGGCAGCGTCACTGCTGGAGGAACTGTTGAGTAAAAACAAGTTGCCTCCCTATCAGGAAGTCGAAGCGCTTCACCAGCTGGGAATAGCGTATTTCAACAATAAACAGTATGACAGGGCAAAAACCGCGTTCGAAAGAGTTGTCAAAGAACATTCCGGATCGCCTTTTGTACAGGAAGCTGAAAAACACCTTAACAGCATAAGCAGGCTCAGGTAATCAGTTTATAAATGCAGATGGTGGCCACGAAAGGAACTTGCGAGCAATGGATACTGGAAAGAAAAAAGTGGCGGTCCTGCTTTCAGGCAGCGGAACCACTTTTCAATATATTCAGGACTGCATAAAAAACGGCGATCTCGACGCGGAAATCGTTGTCGTGGTGAGCAGCAGGCCGGATGCCTATGGAATCGATAGAGCGAAAGCGGACAATATCCCGGTGTTCACCGTTCCAAGGAAAGAATTCAATAAGTTCGACTCGGACGCCGGTGTCCTTTTCAACAGAAAGATCATGGAAGTAATCGAGCCTTACGAGCCCGACCTTGTCGTGCTGGCCGGCTTCATGAGCCTTCTTTCGAGCGAGTTCGTGCAGCAGTATCCGGGCAGAATCATGAACACCCACCCTGCCCTGATTCCATGCTTCTGCGGAGAAGGTTACTACGGCGATAAGGTTCACAAAGCGGTTGTCGACAGAGGCGTCAAAATCTCAGGCTGCACAATTCATTTCGTGGATGAGCATTACGACCACGGCCCGATTATTCTGCAAAAACCGGTCGAGATCGAGGACACCGATACAAGCAGCGACGTGGCAGGCAAGGTGCAAGCTATCGAGAAACCGCTTTATGTCGAAGCCATCCGCTTATTCTGCGAGGGCAGGCTGGAAATACGCGGCAGAAAAGTGTTTGTAAAAAAATAGGATCATGAGCAGAAAAAAAACAGTACTCCCCTCACACATGAAAAGGGCCATCGAAAGGCTCGAAGAGCTTTCAGGAACCGTCGATCTGCTCGTCGAAGTGATTGACTCCCGCGCGCCGGAATCCACACGCTGCAGGTTCGTTTCAAAACTGATCCCCGGTTGCAGAACCGTGACGGTTTTTACGAAATCGGATATTGCCGACGACTCGGTGACAGAAAAATGGATCGAGCACTTCAACGAATCCGGTGAGCCGGCAGTCATTTTCCCGAAAGAAAAACATGGTGAGCGCGAGAAGTTTTTAAATAGAATAATCAGGGCCGCGGGACAGGGCGATCCCGAAAGAGGCACACGCGCCGCAGTTATAGGGCTTCCCAACATCGGCAAATCCACGACCATAAATTTCATAACCGGGAAAAGAGGCGCGAAGGTGGGAGCGCGACCGGGCATCACGCGCGGGCTGCAACTCATTAAAGTGAGAAGCGATTTCCTCCTCCTGGACACGCCGGGACTGGTTTCGCCCCGTATAGCGCAGCGGGAGGAAAACATTAATCTCGCCCTCGTCGGCTGTCTTCAGGAAAGCTTTTTCGATCATGAGGAAGCCGCCGTTCAACTGCTCGAAAAGAGCCTGTCGAAATATGCAGAGATCTATCGCGAATTTTACGGGATCGACGAGGCAACCGAGGATCCCATGGAGCTTTTCGAGGCTGTCGCAAAAAGACGTGGTTTTCTTCGGAAAGGCGGCGTGCTGGATCTCGACCGCGTTTATCCCCTGTTGATAAGGGATTTTTCAACCGGCAGAATATCGGGAATCAGCCTCGAGTCTCCCGAAGATTTCTACGACTGATCCCCCGGGCAGACCCCAGTTTAGAAAACAGGATTTTTACCTCAAGGTATTGTGTACCCGTTCACCCTGTTGTTGAGATAATCGACAATAAACACGGTTCCGTCCGGCATGACCGAGATGCCCATAGGATCCCTCACATCTCCGGGACTTGCCCCGTATTGACCTATCGTATTTATGAGATTCCCGCCCGTGTCGAACACCTGCACCCTGTCCTGCTGAATATCGGAAACATATACAAGGCTGTTCGCCTGGTCTATCGAGATCCCCTTCGGGTTCGAGAGCTGCCCGTATGATGAGCCGGCTTCGGCGATTGTACCCGTCTCGTTGCCGTCCGTGTCGAGGATAACTATTTCGTCCCTCGATCCCGAAACAACATAAAGACTGCCTGAACCATCATACTCAATCCCCTGCGGATCGGCGAAACTGAGCGGCCAGTTGCCGGTAGTCTCTTCATTGCCGTCGAGATCGAATTTATGAATCCTGTCCGCGAGACTTGTCACATAAATATTTGATCCGTCGGATGCGATACCATAGGCCTGAGACACTTCCCACAGCTTGTCGGCTATCGGATTGCCGTCGGTGTCTATAGCCTGAACCCTGTACTCGTCAGCGACATAAATATTCCCTCCGACCATCGTCAGGCCTGACGGCAGCTTGAACTGCCCGGGCTCATACCCGAACTCACCAAGCGTTTTGACCCATGTGCATGGATTGGAAGGATCGAATACGTTTATTCTGTGATTGCTCGTGTCGGCAACATACAGGTACGCCGTGCCTGTATCATATTCCGAATCGATAGGCCGGTTAAGATAGAACGGCGAACTCGGCGGATAATATTCATTAGGATCCGTCTGCGCGCAAACCTGAGCGAAATTGTATGGAGCCGGCAGCGCAATAACACAGTACTCGTTTGACTGCAGGCTTTCCGAACTCATATCGTTAATCGACGTTGCTTTATAACAATACGTTTCATAATCCGTGAACGGCCCGGGATCATCATAAACAACTGTTGCGCCCGGAACATTATTAAGCACATTGTCTATCTGCGCATATGCTCCGGCTGCTCCATCTTTTCGATATATGTTATGGCTCTGCAAATTCACCAGCGGTGTGTTGTCCGTATTCACCGTCGGGGCCGTGAATGTTATTGTAATGTTCACCCCGTTACTCACTCCATCTGTTATAACCGGGGGCTTGGGCAATGTGTCGTTAATCACCAGGTCTTCGCTTTGAGTATCATCCAGTCCCGAGAGATCTCTCGCGGTAACTTCAACCGGGTAATTTCCAATCGGATTCGCCGGCACAGTGAGTCCCGCAGCTTTGAACGTTACGGTATTACCACCGTCATCGCTGTCATATCCGAGGGCAACAACTCCGCCTCCAAGGCTCGCGAAATCCGCATCCACCGTGTTCACATCATCCCAGCCGTTGCAGTCCTGAATAACAACCGTCATTTCGAAAACGGTCGCGCCGCCCGGCGAGATGGGCTGAGGATCAAATGTAATGGTCTGGATATCGGGTGCGCCATCGATAAACAGGTCGCCCTGTCCCGTGCCTGTGTTGGTTCCCAGATCAACCGCGGTAACCTCAAGCGGCTGCGTCCCGCACGTGACCCCGGCGCCAGCCACCACCGCGCTGTTTGTGAATATTCCATCACCTGCTACAAGATCTCCATTGGTGGCATCATCGAACAGCGTCAGAACCGTGCCGGTATCGATGCTGTCCAGATCTATAGAAACCATGCTTATATCTGCAAGCCCGTTATCGTCCTGAACAGTCGCATAGACCGTGGTCGTTATCGTTCCCGCGTCATCTATCCAGTCAGGATCGAAATCGACAAGCGACACGACCGGGGGAGTATTGCTCACAGAAATCTGCTCGGTTCTGTCTCCCGTCTGCGGCAGGCTGTCCGTCGCGGTAACCGTAATATCCTTGTTACCGGCGGACGTTCCCTGCGGAACCGTTATTCCCGTCACGCCATATTTCCCGTCGCCCGCCGCTCCGTCACCGCTCGACCCGTCATCGAGCATCACGACCGTTCCGCCGCCGATGTTCGACAGGTCAACTTCGACACCAGTTACATCATCGAGTCCATTCGGATCGGTTACGTCGGCTGTTATGTTAAACGTCGTCGCCCCATCCGGCGGCACCGGGTTGGAGCTGAACTGGATATCCGTCACCTCGGGCGGTTCATTGCTCACATTGACGGGTTCCGTCCTGTCACCTGTCAGGCTGCCACTGTCCGTAGCCGTGACAGTCACATCATAAGCGCCGGCATCTGTTCCCTGCGGAACCGTTATTCCCGTCACGCCATACTTCCCGTCGCCCGCCGCGCCGTCGCCGCTCAACCCGTCATCAAGCATTGCGACCGTCCCGCCGCCGATGTTCGACAGATCGATCTCGACACTCGCGATGTCGGCAAGCCCGTTAGGATCGGTTACATCGGCTGTGATAACGAAAGTCGTCGTTCCATCCGGCGGCACCGGATCAACGCTGAATTGAATATCCGTTACCTCGGGGCTCGAGCCCAGTACGGTTATCTGCTCTGTCCTGTCACCGGTTTGAGGCGCACTGTCTGTCGCTGTCACGGTTATGTCGGTCAAACCGGGCGGCGTACCGATCGGCACCGTTATTCCCGTCACGCCATATTTCCCGTCGCCCGCCGCGCCGTCGCCGCTCAGCCCGTCATCGAGCATCACGACCGTTCCGCCCCCGATGTTCGACAGATCAACTTCGACGCCTGTGATGTCATCCAGGCCGTTAGGATCAGTTACATCGGCTGTGATAATGAAAGTCGTCGCCCCATCCGGCGTTATCGGGTCAACACTGAACTGGATATCGGTAACCTCAGGAGCTTCGTTACTCACATTAACAGGTTCAGTCCTGTCGCCTGTCTGGGGTACGCTGTCGGTCGCTGTCACAGTTATATCGTAAGCGCCGGCGTCGGTTCCGACCGGCACCGTTATTCCCGTCACGCCATACTTCCCATCGCCCGCCGCGCCGTCGCCGCTCAGCCCGTCATCGAGCATCACAACCGTTCCGCCCCCGATGTTCGACAGGTCAACTTCGACGCCCGCAATATCGGCAAGTCCGTTAGGATCGGTTACGTCGGCTGTTATGGTAAACGTCGTCGCTCCATCAGGCGGCACCGGGTCAACACTGAACTGGATGTCCGTTACCTCGGGAGCTTCATTGGAAACATTTATCTGTTCGGTTCTGTCACCCGTCAGCGGCGTATTGTCAGTCGCGGTGACAATAATATCCTTTGCCCCTGAAGATATTCCGACCGGCACCGTTATTCCCGTCACGCCATACTTCCCATCGCCCGCCGCGCCGTCACCGCTCAGCCCGTCATCAAGCATCACAACCGTTCCGCCCCCGATGTTCGACAGGTCAACTTCGACGCCCGCAATATCGGCAAGCCCGTTAGGATCGGTTACGTCGGCTGTTATGGTAAACGTCGTCGCCCCATCAGGCGGCACCGGGTCAACGCTGAACTGGATATCCGTTACCACGGGCGACTTCGGGCCGTAATCATAGTTATCGGAAAATTCAGAGGTGTTGTCTATATTGTCTGTCAGGGTCGCTGTTATCAACGTGCTGTTCGCATTGAGCGACGCTTCGGGAACAGTCACTTCTATCTTATCCTGGCACGGGAAAGCCGCGCATTCGGTGACGGTATAAACCGTCACATACTGATACGCCTCGCCCGCGCCTGATGCATCTTCGTTGATGGACATAACCGTTTCATCAACATTGAATATTTCCATGCTGCACGGGACCGCCACCGAGCACGCTCCCGCAGGAGGCGCGGTCATAAGGTCGAAGCTGAACTTGTAATTCGCGCCATCCTTATATCCCGACGTTATAACAAGCGAAGTTATATCTCCATTCGCATTATTATCGAGTTCAATTCCGAGACCGCCATTTTCATAAATTACGTTCTGCGACAGTTTATTCCTGACCGTGGTAGCATCAGTCATGTAAATACCATCGCCGTTATTATACGTGATGGTATTGGCAACTCCCGCGCCACCTATAATCGCATCCTGGGCGCCATTATCAAGCGTGATACCAATGTCGTTGGGTTTTGCATTCGTGCCGATTTCGTTATCGGATATTGTCGCGCTGTCGCCGCCGTCTACCAGAACAGCCGATTTACCGGCACCACTGAAACCGACAATTTTCAGGGATTGGATTGTCACGGTATCCGCGCCGACAGTTAAACCATCGCAATCGGTACAGGCCGTGCCGTCTATAGTTATATTCTGAGTTCCTCCGTCTATAATCGTTCCATCTGCGGTTATTTCAGGCAGCGGCCCGTATCCCGCCGGAGTGCTCACGGGATCGACCGTGCCGTTTGCTATCGAATTATCGAAAGTTATCGTTGTTCCGGGATTATCGTTTGCATAGTTGATACACATCCTGAGACTTGAAAAATCGCCCGTGTCACCGGCGGTTGATACCACAGGACATTCAGTGTGAGCATAGGCATACATCTTTTTGTCTTTCGCGCCTATGAAAATCATATCGCCCGCGACTGCCGGTGACGAATCGACTACCCCGGCGATTGTGCTGTTCATTACTTCGCTTCCGTCGGAAGTATTCAGAATTATCACCCTTCCGCCGCCGCCCTGCTGATTTCCGAACACCACTTTCTGTCCGGCGCCCGACCCGAATACCGCCGACGAGGATTTCGCCATGTTGCCGGCAGTCCCGACAGCCGGATACTGCCATTCCGGTGCCATCGACGTGCCATCTGCCTTGATCGCGTAGAACACGCCCCCGGTTGTCCCGAAGTAAACCATTCCGTCAACGACCGCCGGCCCCGAATTGATGGTCGCAGCCGTACTCAATCCCACGGAATACTGCCACAACACTTTTCCGCTGTGTTCACTTACGCAATATAAATATGTGGTTCCACCATCTTCGGCACCGAAGTACACCATCTCGTCAACCACTGCAGGTGTGGAACCCGTCGAGGCATCCAGATCAAGCTCCCACAAAAGTTTTCCCCTGTCCGCCGCTATCGCGTACAGGCTTCCCGATGCATCCAGAGCTAAAACTTTGCCGTTCGCATACAATATTCCGCCTTTTATGGAACTGTTCGTTGTATACTGCCACTGAACTGTTCCGTCATCGGATGTGAACCCAACAACCTTGCCCTGCGCCGTGGCGAGCGTTGACCCGATGAACCCCATCCGGCTTCCGTTCACGGAAGCCACGACCGGATCGGATCTCACATCTATCGCGCTCGAAATCTTAACCCTCGACCACGCCTCGGAACCGTCGGCGATATTTATGCCGTAATAATATCCGTCCCAGTCGCCCACCACGAGAATGTCATTGTCCGTAACGGCAGGCGTCGTGTTCACAGTTTTCATATTACCGGACGAATCATACCGCCATTGCTCTGCGCCTGAAGTGTCGAGACCGATGACCACGCCGTTGCCCGATGAATCGTAACCGCCGAACATCACCTTGCCGTCAACAACCACCGGTCCGCCTTCTATAAGATATGTCGAAGTATCAAAGGACCAGACCTTCACAAAGTTCGGATCGATGCTGTTGTCGCTCTCTCCGACATTGTTCTCATTGCAATGCAGACTGGGCCAGTCCGTGCCGCATTCGCCGGGCGCGGTTTCGGGAATATGCGCGTTAACCGCAAACTCGGATGTATTGTCATTCGAATCCGTAATCGTCGCCGTGAACCATTTAGCGTTCGCGCATGCGCCCGCCAGCGCCACGCCGTTAATTGCCAGAGCTTCACTTTTTGCGAGCATACCCGTGCTGGTTATGAACGTGTACCCCTCGCCGCCCGGAAAATCCGGAAAAACAGAACTCGTGTCATCATCCGCGCAGAACAGCTCCACATCACAGCTCGCGGTCGTGCAGTCCGACGTGTCAACCACCAGATCGTAATTGACCCCCGATTCCTGAACCGATATAAACAATGGCGGCTCGATCTGGTCATTTGTGGTCGCGCCCAGGCTTATCCCTCTGGAAACATTGTTATATATCGAATTTTCGGAAAACTTGTTTTCATCCGCGTTATTCTCAACGCTTATTCCGTACAAATCGTTATCCCGGATAGTGTTCCTGTATACTTCGTTGGAAGTAGCTGTATTCCTGATCAGAACGCCGCTCCCTCCATTTTCATGGATATTGTTTTCACGAAGATAATTGCCGCTGACCGCGCCCGCTGCGCTCCCGATAACGAATCCACCCTGGTTATTGTAGGCCACTTCATTAAGGTAGTAATACGGCGATCCGCTCGAAGCTTCAATCAGCACGCCATAGTAATTCGAGATATTATTCCCACCTTCGTCCACACCTATATAATTCGAGACCACCGCGATCCCGGCCGGACCCGGCGCATCATCGGTTATGCAGATTCCGCATTGGCCTATTTCATCATGGCCACCGATAACATTGTTGTATATTCCACTTGCCGGGTTCTGGAAATTGCCCGCGAGTTTGATACCACCTTCGCCCGCATCGTTGTCTGTTGCGTTCGGGAAATGCGTACTCCCGTCCGATTGGACTCCGATGTAATTGCAGTAAACATGCAGTTCAGAACCGGTGCCGCCGTTCTGGTCGATAAACACACCGCTCTTTTTATTATTCGAAATAATATTCCGCGTGTTGCAGCCGGGTGACGGCGCCTCGCCAACCCGCACTTTGCTGGTGTTCGGCGCGATATACACTCCGTAATAATTGTAAAGGTTCGAGGAATCCGCGAAATCGGTTCCTATCGTATTTCCGTACAGGTTAACCCAGCCGCCGCCCGAGCCGCCGCCGTTCACATAAATCCCGGCTTTGTCCGCATTATTGCACTCGATAAAACCAAGCCCCTGAACTGTTGCGCTCGCGCTTGTAATATTCAACGCATTGAAGTTTCCACTGTTGCAGCTTATCAATATCTCCTTGTCTTCGCCGTTCAGGAATATATTGCTGCCGGTCAGCGGCAACTCCGAAGCGAGATCGATGGTTGTTCCGTCCGCTATGCTGAAAGTAATCGTAGTGTCGTTGTCCGTATTGGCCTGTGTTATGCAGGCCCTCAGGTCCGACGGATCACCCGCATCGCCGCCCACGCTGACAACCGGACAGGTGCTGCCCGAGCCTACCTGTATATTGCCCGCAAACATTGAACTGTTACCGCTCGCGTCCGTTACGATAGCCGTTATCCAGTCCCCGTCGTTCAGCAGCGCGACAGGCACATCAACCGTGACTTCTCCTCCCGCATCCGTCGTATCATAACCCACCGGGTACAGCCCCTCGCCATAGCCGCTTGCATCCTGATCTACAGGTGTGGCGAGAGTCGCGTCGCTTGCTTTGTAGACCGTTATCGTGCAATTTGTCGGACACACCGGGGAAGTAGTCACAGTAATGTGATAATCGCTGGCATCCGATGTATATGAAATGTTGTCGGGCCTCTGGATTCCCCCGTTGGCCCCCGCCGCAATCTCTATCGGTTCGATACCGGCATTGTCGTTCTCGTAGATGAACGGGTAACTGAAAGTATTTCCATCCGAATCGGCATCATCTATATAGATTCCGCCCTGCTCGTTATAAGCAATCGTTACTGTAGCGAAATTCGGGTCCCAGAAAAATCCCTCGATCGCGTTATCATCCGAATCGCCGGTGATATAGACACCGTAACTCTTGTTCCCGAGATCGGTGTAATTATCAGTATCGGGATTGACCCTTTCCGGCACGCCGATTCTCGCGTTTCTCACAGAAACATCGCTGGAATCTTCTATCCTGATTCCGCTCATCTCGTTTCTCGAAATCACATTTGCATATTCATCGCCGCCGAGGTAGCCGATGCGAACCGGAGTCAGCGGATTTATACTGACATCTTCGAGTGTAACACCCGGCCCCCAGTTACCGCCGCAATCCTGCCGGCATTCATCAGATGCATCGAGACACACCCCGATACAGTTGCCGTACACCAGATTGCCGTCAACATCCGCGCCATGAATATAGATGCCGGGCGTAACGGAAGACGCCGCCCCGTTTACGCCGTTACACGAAATGATATTTCTCTCGTTCTGCAAGCCGCCGCCGGCGGAATTCAAACCTATCTCGTTGCTCTGCGAAGAATCCGTTATCTCCACACCGCCGCCCCTGTTGCCGGTTTGATTGGACCCATCGGTGCAGGTCCGGCCGTCGGTGTCTGTCCCGATGTAATTACCACGCATCTTGACTCCTCTTGCCCGCCCCTCGATTCTCACGCCGACATCGAGATTACCCGAAATAACATTGCCGTCGGCTCCCTGCCCGCCGATATATATGTCGGCGGTTTCGCCCGCGCCGAAGTTCCCGACATACACACCGAAATAATTCGGCGTGACGACACCGGCTGCTGTTATGCCGATAAAGTTATTCGTCGCCGACGCCTCCATCCCCACATCGCCATATATCGCAATCGCCGCGCAGCCGTCAGCCGCAAGATCACCGTCCTGATCACAATCCGCGCTGTCGAAATTCACCACAGCCAGGCTTCTTATCGTGGCATCCACTTCGTCGATTATGAAACCGTTGCAGCCCGGAGGATTGGGAACACAGAGCGAACCGTCAACCGTAACAGTCGGATTACCGCTTACGTCCGTAATTCCGTTTATCGAAATCCCGTCTCCCCTCAACTCGGGAAACTCCGATTCCGGGTATATCGTCTTGCCCGCCATATCAGCGGAGGAAGTAATATAGCCCGAACTCGACGGATCGAGATTCGCCTGCTCTATGCAATATCTTAGAGTTCCGCCGCCGCCATCGTCGAGCTCGGAGTTTACCTCGCAGGCTCCCTGAGGCTGCTTGTACGCGATAAGTTTTCTGTTCTGCCCGCAGGTGACAATCATCCTCTCGTCACCCATTGCAAACATCCCGGTTATTCCGTCCGCGCCGCCGGTGCATGGGTCGTCAGTAAATATACCGACTCCCATATCGCCGCCGGTGCCGATCATATAGACATTGCCGCCCGCCGCCGTACCGGTCCCGGCGTAAATTATATCGTTGAGATACACCATGCCCTCAACCGGCTGCGTATCCGTCACCTGCACGTATTTAGTCGTTATAGTCGGCGTTATATATTTATTCAAATAGCCCTGGTCATCCGCCGAATAAAGGTAATAATCCGCGCCGTCATACCTGAGAATCGGCGTCGTTGTGAAACTGTTACCGTTCGGATTATCGAACTTCCACTGGAAAGAGCCGTCGTAAATGCTGTAAGCGAAAACCGCACCGGCATCTATCGCAACCACAATATCTTCCTGCGCCGAAAGTCCTCCGACCGGAGCGCCCATGTCCGCATGCTGGCTCTTCCAGAGGTAAGCCCCGTCCACCGCGCTCATGGCATACAGCATCCCGTCATCATCGACGATCATGATGATGCCTTTATATATGATCGGCGGCTGCGAAATTATTTCAGCCGCTCCGCTGTCCACAGATTTTGTCCAGGCGGCAACTCCATCGGATTGTCTCACGGCATGAACAGTCGCGTCCTGATCCACCGCGTAAACCAGCGTATAATTTTCATCTTCAATCTGCGTAAGCGTGATTATAGGCGGAGTCATAAACGGCGCGCTTCCGTTGTAGGTCCACTCTGAAGAACCGTCTCCCGCGTTGCGGGCATACATCTTGCTATCCTCGGAAACGAATATCACCATATCTGTTCCGAGCGGATAAACGTTTCCAGCCGCGCCCGGCGCCGAAATCGCCGCGCCCGCAACAGGCTGCGGATTCGTCAGCCAGACATCCGCACCCGTCGTGCTGTACGCCCTCACCGAACCGTCGCTCAGCCCGATGAAAACTTTGCCATCCCATGTAACAGGCGTCGCGCCGGTCGTCTGCGGAAGTGTCTTTTCCCAGTTGCGCGCGAACGGGAACATGTCAAGCGGATCAATATCTTCACCGTCATTGCGTCCGTTGCACATAAACATCGGCCAGTTGTTCTGGCAGTTATACCCCGGCCACTCAACTACTCTCAAACTGGCGTTTCTCGATTCAGTCGCGCCCGCCGCATCTGTTATCGTCACAGTTGTCGTGTATGTATTCGCCCCAGTTGTAGTAGGCGCGGTTATCTCTTCGCCCGACCCCGCATTTGTCGAACTTCCGTAAATCCAGTTTGATGCCACCCCGTCTCCATGCGTTGCATCATCCGCCAGATCCAGCGGAACCCCAACTCCTATATTTGACAGGTTAACTTTTACGGACGTGACTTCGCTCTGCCCATTAAGATCTATTATCTCGGTTTGCAGAAGTGTCGGCGTGACACCATTGTTCACAACAAACGGCGGCGTATAATAAGGATCGGTCTGGAACTCGGGCTCATGATTGCAGTATTCCATCGCAGTCATTAGAACAGCCCAGTCGGACCTGTTGTACGCTATATCAACCGTTCTAAGATTGAAATATATCGGTTGGAAAAGATCGACCGTATCAGAATCGTTGGACATCGGGAACTCAAGCCTGTGCCGACCCGCACTGATCGAAGGTCTTAAGAAATTGCCATAGCCCGATTTGCTTACGGGTTGCCACAAATCACAACTGTTCTGCGCGGTTCCGATACATCCATCGTATGTATAAGACCCGGCTGATTCCTGGGCTTCAAAATCGTTACCCCGCTCCCATTCCAGGATCAGGGTTGCCTCGGGATCCGCGCCGAGCACGGAATGAACGATGCTACACTGGATACTTCCGGGTTCATCAGGCACCTGATTTGCTCCCGCGTCGCTGATCCACACATCATTCTGCGCGGGCTCGGGGCCGGCTATGACAAAATCGGCTCCGCCATTCCCGTCCAGATCACCTATCGAAACGCCCTGCCCGTTCTGTATCGTCGGATTGAAAGTAAGCTTTTTGACATTCGAACCGCACCAGCCGGGCGCGGAGAGCGCATCATGCCCCCACATCTGGCCCGGTTCGGCGTCATTCGTCATCAGCAGAACATCGGGCATATTGTCGTTAGAAAGATCACCGACCGCTATATTGTAAAATTCCGGCTCGGTACCCGAATCCGCAAGGCCGAACGATGTTATGTTCAAATCGCTTGCCCGGACCCTGTAAATTATGAATCGCGAACCACCTGCATGATATACTACAATAAAGTCCCAATCCCCCTCGCATTCACCTGAGTTATAACCACGTATTTCCGCGACTTCGAGTGTGTACGGGAAAAGATTGGCTGCGGATTGCCACTCGAGATCATAAGTCTCCGTCGTAGTGTTATAAACATATAATTTTGCCAGATCGTTATAATTTGCTTCTACAAAATCAAGATAATCGTCATCATCAAAATATCCGGTTTTGAGCGCCCAGGTATCCAGCGCGGACCCTACTGCATCTCCAACGGCATTAAATGTCCCATCCCCGTTACCATAAAATATCCGGTTGCTCTGCCCATTGTTCGATACTCCTACAACCATATCGTATCTCAGGTTGTTGTTCATATCGGCTAAATTTACAGCCGAAGCGCTGCAACCCGCGCAATAATTAGCGTCATATGTGAAAGTACCGTTGCCGTTGCCAAGATATACGTTGACACCTCCGTTCGCGAAACACGCTTCCGCAAGATCGAGGTTGCCGTCCGCATCAATATCGGCAAGGTCCATATTCTTTGTTTGGCAACTCTGGCTCAGCGTTATCGCTGCTGCAAATGTGCCATCACCATTGTTGAGATATACCAGGTTCTGTGAACCGTTCTCTCCTATTATTACATCGTTGTAACCATCGTTATCGACATCTCCCATCACAATCTGCTCACCTGAAAGGTCGCCCAGATATATATTCGTTCCCGGCGGATTGGGGGCTGCAAAATTCGACAGGGTAAGCGCGGGCGGCTCCTCTCCCGCTTCGAGAACATGGATCACATAATTGCCCGTATGCTCTCCGGCATGCGCTGTTATTAATGCATCGCCGGGCGAAAGCGCTGTGAACTCACCGCCCCATGTTATCACACCGTGCGGACTGTTCATTTCCCACACGGCCTGAACCGGTCTGAAAAACGCATCCATGAATTCGCCGACGACTTCCAGCGTAACTATGTCTCCGACATGAACGTATTTCCCGGTCGGTTTCAGCGACATCGTTATCATGTCGTCGAGTCCGGATACTATCGACACGGACGCCGTAGCGACTGCTCCCTTGCCGTCTCCCGCACCCAGGCTGATTATGTATTCGCCTCGCTTTTCAGGCGAGCCCCATAGCACCCTGCCATCTGAAACGGAGTTCAGGGTTCCGCCCGAACATTCCCAGTCATACTCGATCGCATCCCCGTTCGGATCCACCACTTTTGCGATCACATCCGCAGACCCGCCGGGATATACCGTGTACGGTATCGCCTGGATATTAAGTATCACCGGAGCAACATTGCTGCTCTCATATTCCGCAAAAGCCGATTCAAGATTCAGGACTCCTGCGCCGGTATCAAGCCCGGCAACTTCATCGGCACCGCTTTTCAGTTTATTCTCAATTTCCTGTGGGGTAATCCCGGGAATCAGGCTTTTGAACAGAGCCGCCGCACCCGAGACAAAAGCCGCAGCCGCAGATGTTCCTTCCCTGTACCCGGTCGCGCCGCCCGGTTCAAGCGAAAACACATCTTCACCCGGAGCTGCGATATCGACGCTGTCGCCGAAATTAGAAAAAACAGATCGGCTGTCATCGGCGGCTATAGATCCAACGGCAAAAACGCCGTCCAGCGCTGCGGGAATTGTATTCACCGCGTTCTTCGCGCTGTTCCCCGCCGCCGCTGCTACAAATACGTTTTTTTCAGCCGCGTAATCTATTACGTTCTGGAATATTTCCCATTCATCCGAACCCGGCTCCGCTTCTCCCTCAATGCTGAGATTTATTACATCAGCTCCATTTCTTGCAGCATACGTAATTCCATTCATAACACCATAAAAAGGACAGTTGCCTTCCGAGTCACAAACCTTCACAGGCATTATCCGGCAGTTCCAACACACCCCTGCTATGCCCTTGAAATTATTCGGAATCGCTGCGATTATCCCGGCAACGTGAGTTCCATGACCGTTATCATCAACCGTCGCGGGATTATCTTCCCCAACATATGTAACTCCCGCAACGAGTCTTCCGGAAAGATCTTCGCTTTCAGCGCTTACCCCCGAATCCACTACCGCCACCACAGGATCGTAATCGAAACTGTATGCGCCCCAGATCTTGTTTGCCTTTATTCGATAAAACGGCTGTTTCTGCAAAGAATCCGCGCCCTCTTCATACGGCGGATCAAGCGGTATCAAATCAGACGATTTCAATACCGCATGCTTCGCAACAGATTTCACCGTGTTTCCGGTTTTTAACAACTCTGTGACTGTTTCAATGTCAGTCCCTTCGGGCAGCAGCACCTGGTATATCCCCAGATATGCATTCCTACCTGCGATCGTCCCCCCGAATGACGAAACAAGGCTCTTGAGCGCTTCTTCCGTCACACCCTGCGCTATTTCTACAAGTACCTGATCTTTAACTACCGGCTTTCCTGTCTCCTGATCTATAACAATTTCTTCTCTCGCAACAGTTCGCGCCGATAAATCTCCGAGCTCAAGCTCGCTGAACTCAAGAACGCATGGCTCGTATGCATACATCGCATAACCTTCCCATGGTTCCATTGAATCAGACACAACATACTTTCTATTTACCGCATCATATTTCAGAAGAAGCCGGTTTACCTTCGAGGACTTACTGAGTTCTGCTCCATCTATCAATATGTCATCGTTCCATTCAACACCCAGACTGGACGGAGAGCCTATGAGATTCCATCCCTTTTTAAGCTGAACTCTGACACCCTCGGTTGTCACTCTGTATGTTGACGTAAAGGGAACACTGATTTCTTCCTTTAGATATATCCAGTATCCTCTTCCTGCTTCTATCAAAATCTCACTATCAGCATCACATACTTCATATTCACCTTCGTCAATAGATACCGCAGTAGCCGATGGCATTGCCTCGCACAGGTTTTCCCCGTCCATCATCAATGGGAACGACACCAGCTCCCATCCGGCCTCAAATTCTCGGCTCAGGTTATTCTCCGAAACACCGGGAATAGCGATTAACGAAATCATCACAAGGAAAAAAGATAGAGTTATGTATAAAAATCGCTTCATAGATGTCATATTTATTATATCGACCATCCAGACACACAAATTTACCAATCTAATAAATTGTAGCATATAAGACAATTAATCTGAATATATTTAAAAGAGGTATTAAATCTAAAATCCTATTATGTCGAAGTGATATTTACCATCACACAGGATCGAATACAAACAATCCTCGCATTCTTCAGTTCTTTTACGCCCGCCGCTTAAAAATTCGCTTAGATTAACATCTTCTTCCGTCACGAATACCATGTTCCTGCACTTCTTTTCTATATCGCTCACAAGAAACCTCTCATACCCCGGCATGAAACAAAATGGCAGATTTACGACATTTATCTGAATTTTATCCGAAAATCCGTCTATTGTTTTCCTGAGCTGAGGCGTCACTTCTTCCGGATCCGGCACAATATCCCGGTCTATGCTCCCGAACGGGGTTATGAATTGTACATTGATTTTTTTTATCCCCAGCCCGGCAAAATGCTCCGCGAACTCATATAGCCGGGGACCATTAATTTTTGTTACCGTGATGTTCAATCCAAAATCTATCCTCTCCGGCTTAAGTCTCAAAACGTTTTTTATCCCCTGATATGTTTCGTGGAAACTGCCTTTTTTCGTAGTATGTGCTTCATGAATCTCTTCTGTGTGCCCATGAATCGATATCAGCAGATCCGTGATTCCGGACAGAAGAAGTCTTGAAACATACGGTCGAGACGACAATTTTCTTCCATTGCTGGTTACATTGATTTTTTCATATCCAAGCTTCTGCGCTATTCGTATTATTGCAGGAAGATTCTCGTGCAGCGTCGGCTCACCGCCGTCAAAATCAACAAGCCTTACACCCTTTTCCCGATAATCAACCAGAAACTTCTTAACCGTTTCAATAGAAAGCGTGTTCCTCTCCCTCAAACCTATCGCGCAGAACCTGCACCTGTTATTACATTCATACGTCAGGTTTATAATGACCTTTTCCGTTCTGCCTACCCTTTTTCCCATCTCGAAACTATCCTTGAACTTAACAAGATCGGACGAGGGTACATCACTGCAACTTATCGGTTCATCGAAAAAATGGGACATTATATCACGGTTGTTTTTAATCCCAACTCTTTTTTGTTCAGGCAGGCTATTGTAGAGGTGTGTCCCCGGGATTGGATTAATAAACTGAACCGATGGTATAGCGCCATATTCGCTATGCATTTTTAATGCATGACCAAGTGTAATATTGATATCTTTTCCAGTTTCTCCGGGAAGTCCGATCATGTAATGGATTATCAACCTCACTCCCGCATCCGAACACCATTTTGCTACATTCTCAATACTTTCGAGATTCTGATTTTTGCCTATCACATTATCGATAATCACCTGTGATCCGCTCTCTGCACTCACCGATAATGTGTCAATACTTCCGGACATTTTCAGGATATGCTCTTTTTTCAGCCTGTCGGCCCTCAAGCCGTTCGGAAAATCGTATTTGAGTCCTGATTTTTCCAGTATTTCGAGCAAACCTTCAAAATGAGACTCTTTCGCATTAGCAATTTCATCAAGTATTATAAGCTTTTTTGCATAATGGGCTGTTTTGAGCCTGTTAATATGTTCTTCAATCCTTTTCAGGTCATATGTCCGGTAATTCGAGGTTCTTCTCTCGCCCTGTCCCGGATCATGTGTGCAGAAAACACAACTATATGGACAGCTTCGTCCTGTCATCAACGGGAACGTATTTCTTATGATCGAGAAATGCTTTGTTCTGTTGAGCTTCTTGAAAAAATGCTCTGTTATTCTCTGGTGCTGCTCATAATGTATCATATCCCAATCCGGGAACACCGTCTCATCAAGATCAACCTGTCCGGCATCGCCGTGCCATACCTTTACTTTTTTAATGCCTTTTTCTTTTATCGATTCAATTGCTTCTGGCAATATCTTCTCGCATTCGTATCTTAAAAGGCCGTCGAATTCAGGATAAAGTCTTAATATGTCTTCGTCTTCCTCTTCGATATAATGCATTCCCCCGACATAAAAATCGGCATATAATAAAGGAGTATCCAACGCTTTTTTTCGTATCATCTTCACTAATTCTGTTATTAAATCATTTCCTTTTGAATCATAGTTGAACGGATTTCTTGCAACAAAAATAACATCTGCTGAATATCTTTCTATTTCTTTACCTATTCTTTCAATTCCTGACCCCAGCCTCAAAAAATCATCTTCAATCTCGGTCAACTCGCCGTCAGGCAATGAAAATGAATCAATTAAAGCCACTCTGTATCCTGTTTCCTTCAAATGAGCGGCGTTCTGCAATACACCAATATTCGTGTAATATGGATAATCGACAAAGTCTTTTTTAAGGCGTACCGGAGGATTGATAATCAATACATCAACATGTTCCGTTGTATTCTTCTTGAAACTGAGAACCCACTGATTAAAACCATCTGCCCTTACAGGATAGTGTTGTTCTACAGAAAGGTGCCGGTCTTTTACTTTATCGAGCAATTCAAATGACGTATCATTTCGATAATGCTGTGACGGAGCATCATTCCCGGCAACCGATTCTTTATATCCGGGTTGCCGGACCATAGCATATTTTGTATTATCAACTACCAGAAGATATCCTCCGGGCTTGAGAAGTCTTTCCATTTTATCGTATGCAAGTCTTTCATCCCTGAAATGATTATGACTTCTCAATACAAGTATATGATCATACGATTCATCCTCATCTTCAAACTCTTCAATGGTGGTTTTTTCTGTTCTCAATCCAGCGGACAGCCTGCTCTCCGAGATTTCAGGATCAATGCCCAGATAATCAATTACTCCTTTGTCTATAAGCTTTTTCAGAATATCGTCATAAAACCCGCTGCCGCAGCCGACATCGAGTACCCGTCCGTTCAACTCTTTCAGTGCATCAATCACAGGCCTTTCCGACTCATCATAAACCGCATCGCCGCAAGGCATGAACAATCCCGGACAATATTCTTTTCTGTCACAACCCGAGCATTTCTCACTCAGGTTCAGCTTCACCATATCACGCCTGAAATCAAGATTATTTGTTTTGCCTGTTTTATCCAGATAAATCTGCCCGGTTACGAATTTTATTGATCGAATCTCTTCATCTGTAAAATCGCGTGTATCTGTTTTATACAATTTCAGCCTGTTCGATGAACCGATGAAAATGTACCTGTCGGGATCATGTGGAAGTTCCACTCCACACAAAAGCGGGCAGCATGCTCTCTGTGGTCCGAACCACTCCGTCACATAAAGAAAATTCATCGAGTTGGACTGCTTTTCAGCCATCGTCTTTTTATCGTGTCAGACCTATACTATAGTTGCGTCGATTAAACACGCTGTCACAAAGGCCTGAACTCGCCCGCTCCTTTTAGTTCAAGATAACCACTGTAAACGCCGGGGCATTCAGCCCGTTTTCCGCACTCTTCGCAAACTTCCGGCCGGCTTCTTGCCCCATGATCAACAGGATAGAAACCATCTTCAAAAACTTCGCTCATCCACTCGAATCCATGCGTAAACAAATCATCATTAAGCTTTTCGAACCCATCGATCAAACATGGCGTGAATCCATCACACAAGACAATCTTTCGTCCATCACTGATGCTCGTTGAATATTCCACCGCCTCCATGACTTTCCTGGCTGCTATAGAAATATCCGGCACAATTTCACCGAAACCTTCGCGAGCGGCACCCTTGGTCTCTGCAAACGACAATTTGAGAACAACTCCCGGCAAAGAAGAAACCATATCCACCATTTCATTCAGACAGTTGAGGTTCCCCTTCGTTAGAACATAATTCACAGTGGTGCTAATCCCCGCTTGCACGCATCTTTTCAACCCCGTCACAGTCTGGTCGAATGAGTCCGAACCGGTCAGGGAATTATGAATTTCAGCGTTCGGTCCATGCAGTGATATAAGAACATATCTTAATCCTGAGCCTGCCAGATCGTTAAAATAATCTTCATAAAACAGCATACGGGCATTGCTTACTATCCCAAATGGCAACCCCATTGATTTCATTATCTTTGCAATTGCCGGAAAATCTTTCCTGATAGTAGGCTCCCCGCCGGAAAACACAACCATCTCCGCCCCGAGTTTTGAGGCTGCTAAAATCTTATTGCCTACTTCTTCCAGTGATGGATCATCAACCATTGCATGCGATCTCGCATGGCAGAAAGAGCAACTGTTATTACAGCGCATCGTAACTTTTAACAGCGCTTTCCTGAGAGGAATTCTGATTTTCTGATCCAATTTATCACTCAACCCGATATTTTCTTATCTTAAATTTGAATCTATGCAATGGTATAATACCCGTATAATTTTAACATGCCAATTATTTCCGGCTTGATTATGTTTAAAATTATAAAACATTTTTTCATGGTTTCAGGAGCAAGACAAAATGAGCGGTAATGGAAAAGTTAAAAAGTGCGTGATTCCAGCCGCAGGGCGGGGAGACAGGATTTCCGAACTGGGAATAAACACACCCAAGCTGCTTCTACCTGTCGCGAACCGGCCCCTTGTCGAATACCATCTGGAGATAATTCAATCCGCCGGTATCAAGGAAGTTGTATTCATTTTAAGTTCTTCCGATTACATATCAGATATCAAAAAAGCAACAGGAGATACCTTTAATTGCGAATTTATTATTCAAAAGCAACCCCGAGGCATAGCCGATTCGCTTGGAAAAGCAAAAAATGCCCTGGATAGTCCATTTCTTGTCATTCTCGGCGATATTTATCTTACCCCCCGCAACATCGGGAAACAAATCTCGGTATTTGAAAACTCCGACAATGATGCTCTCATTTTTATACGAGAAAACGAGCCTCCCGAGTCTGTCAAAAAAAGTTTTGAAGTCAGCCTCAATAAAGACGGAACGGTAAAAAAAGTTCGCGAAAAACCAGGAACACCAAAAAATTCGACAAGAGGCTGCGGCTTATACATTTTTAAAGAATCAATATTCAATATTATTGAAGAAACTCCTCTCTCTGATACCAGGGGAGAACATGAGCTGACAGATTCAATACAAATGCTTATCAACAAGGGCGGAAAAGTCGCCGTCGCAGTCACCGGTGATCTGGATATAAACATAAACAGTCCACAGGATCTGCTGCTGAGCAATCTTCACCAGATAAATACTACCGGTAAAAGCATTATATCGAGCGATTCGGATATTCACCCGGATACGGAAATTATCAGAAGCGTGATCGGGTCAAAGGTAAAAATCAAAAACGCTGTTAAAATTCAAAATTCATTATTGTGGGAAGGCAGCAGCCTTACAGGATTCAAAGATGTTGAAAACTCAATAGTTTTAGGCGAAAAGGTATTTTATTTCCCGAATCTTCAATTTTAGAACCGCCATAACATCGATACGATCGAAACCGGATTATCATTAATACTTAATATAAAGATGACGATTCCTTGCAAATCAATTAATATCTGTTTATGAGTCGATACAACTATTTTAAAAACGTCTTTTTTCTTTCAGCCCTGATGCTGTTTTTGCTGGCTCCGGGAACCGCTGACGCACACCCGATGGGAAATTTCGCGATATGCCATTTTTCGGCAATAAGAGCACATCGCGATGAAATAAAGATTCATTACCTGATAGATATTGCTGAATACAGGACCTATCACATACTGAAAGAGAATGGTATAACGGCGGGTCCGGACAGAGAATACCCTCAAAACGAACTGGATATTCTCGGTGAATACATGAAAGACGAGCTTCTTGAAGGGCTTGAGCTCCAAGTCGAAGGAAACCCCGTAAAACTTGAAATAGAAAACAGTTCAATTGAACTCAGAGATGGGCTGCCCGGTTTAAAAACGATCTGGATTGAAATTAACCTGACAGGAAAAATCGAATACAGGGCATGGGGCGTGAGAGAAGTTTATTTCAAGGACGGTAACTATCCGGACGTAGGCGGCTGGAAAGAAATAAGGATATTCGGAACAGAAAACACAAAAATAGCAAACTCTTCAAAGCTCTCCCCAAAAACAAGTTACATGCTTACAGAATACCCCGATAGTCTTGTGTCCGACCCGCCGCTTGACCTTTCGGTGACATTTTCATTCGGGCCGGGCCGCGCGGATGTTATGTTCGGGCAAAAAGAAACGAAAAAAGAAAAACTCACCGGGCTTGCCGGGCTGAGGCAAACTTTCAACGACTGGCTTATGCGAACTCTCGCCGCATTCGATTTCCTGCGTTTCATTGAACAAAAGAATCTTACTACAAACGTTGTAATCATTGCCCTTGTGTTCGCGTTTATTGTCGGCGGAGGCCACGCGCTGCAGCCCGGGCACGGAAAAACACTTGTAGCCGCCTACCTCGTTGGAACAAAAGGAAAAGCTTCAGACGCTTTAAAGCTGGGCCTGATTGTAACGGTTACTCATGTAGCTGCCGTTATTGTGTTATTCCTTGTATTGCTGACTTTCTGGAACAAACTCTCTCCTGAAAAAGTATATCCCTGGCTTGGAGTGGGATCAGGGCTGATAATTCTGGGAATGGGAGCATGGATAATTATCAGGAACAAACTTGGAGGTTACATACCTCACGAGCATGACGAGTTCGGTCGTCATATAAATCCCGCTCATGACCACGATCACCATTCACACGATCATGATCACCCGCACATACATCATCATCACGAGCACATGGAACATTCTCATGATCATGATGAATCGCATGAGCATCACGAGCACCCCCATCCTCACACGCATGAGCATCACGAGCATGACCATGATCACACACACGAAATCCATGATCATTCTCATGATCATGACCATAAACAGAATACAAATCAGGACGGAGTAAGGTTCGTCGATCTCCTGACACTGGGGATAACCGGCGGAATTGTGCCGTGTCCCACAGCGATAATGATACTTTTCGCCTCTATCGGGCTGAACAGAATGCCGCTCGGCCTGCTATGTACTATTTCTTTCAGCCTCGGCATGGCGGCGGTACTGATCATAATAGGCCTGATGGTCGTCAAAGCAAAGTCCTTCGCCGATGAGAAAATTTCAACGTCAAAAGCGATCCGAATACTTCCATATTTCAGCGGCGCGTTAGTTTCTCTGATAGGATTGAGTATCTGCATAAAAGGCTTTCAGGATGCAGGTCTTTTCTGAATTCGTAAAATATGACATCATGATACAATAGAAAAGGGAGACAATCATGAAAAACACTCTATTTATTGTTATCTCTGCACTGCTCATCAGCACTTTTACAGCGGCTCCGGAGGCACTTGCAGGCGAAAAACTGGACACCGTTGTTCAAACCCTCAGCGCACAGAAAGATAATTACGAATACACAGTGAAGAACTGGAAATCCAGGAATAAATGCGACGAGCGTTGCGCAAACCCGGACATGCAGAAAATCAAGTGGAAAAACGCCGGGATCGGACAGACATGGGTAGGAGAAGGTAACAAAATATGGCTCAAGACAATAATTGAAATCCCGGAAAAAGTCGCCGGGATCGACATAGCCGGATCGAAAGTGGTGTTCCACGCCCACATGGAGGGCAACGGTATAATCTGGGTTGACGGGGTAAACAAAAATGCGTTCAGGCGAGACCAGGGCGAGGCCCTTCTTACGAAAAACGCAAAACCCGGAGAGAAATTCACAATCGTCATGAGCGGAGAAAGCACTTCGTCCGCCGGGATATTTACAAACAGCTTCCTGTCGTTCTCGGCGCTCGATGAGCGAACAAAGAGAATAAATGATTTTCTGAATAAAATCGATACTGTAAAACTTTTCTATGAATACATGAAAGATGACGAGAAAGCACGGTGGGAAAGCGTTATGGAAGAAGCCGCGTCACTCGTCGATCTTGGCGCGCTCGAACCACGGAACGACAAAAAACTTTTTGAATCCCTGGAAAAAGCCTCACTGAAGCTCAATGATTTCAAAAGCATCGCGAAGCAGTACACAATGTACCTGCTGGGATATTCACACATAGATCTAGCGTGGCTCTGGGATTACCGGGAAGGAGAAAACGTATGGCGCGACACCGCGCGGACTGTTTTTTCGCTCTATGAAGAATATCCTGATTTCATATTCACCGAGACGCAATCGCATGGTTACAAATGGATGGAAGACGATTATCCCGAAATCTACAAAGATCTTCATAAATATTACGATCAGGGCAGATGGGAAATAACAGGCGGAACGTGGAGTGAGCACGATTCGAACCTTCCGAGCGGCGAAGGTTTTGTACGACAATTCCTTTACGGCAAACTTTACTTTCGCGATAAATTCAACAAAGACGTGATCGTGGCATGGACCCCGGACAGCTTCGGATACAACTGGAACCTTCCTCAGATTATAAAAAAATCCGGCATGATCGGATTCCTGACCCAGAAAATCAACTGGAACGATACAACCCGGTTCCCGTACCACATTTTCTGGTGGGAAGGCCCCGACGGCACACGTCTGCTGACATATTTTCCCGTTGGCGGATACGGTGAATCGGTAGAAGCAAAAAGAATGATCGACCAGCTCAAGAAAGTTAAAAAAACCCACGGGATTAACGAGAACTTCGTGATATTCGGCGTCGGGGATCACGGTGGCGGCGTAACAAGACAGCATCTCGACCGCGCATTTGCGCTGAAAGACAACGATATATATCCCGAGATTAAATTCACATCGGCGGAAAATTATTTCAACCACCTTCTGGACCTTTCGAAAAAGCATGAATTCCCGACATGGAACGATGAGCTTTATCTCGAATACCACAGGGGCACATATACAACGCAGGCAAAGACAAAAAGAAACAACCGCTGGGGCCAGATCCAGATGCTGATCGCGGAACAATTCGCAACAATAGCGAATTCTATGGGGATGGTATACCCGCAGCAGAAACTTTTCGACGGCTGGTACTGGATTCTGCTTAACCACATGCACGACATACTCCCGGGTTCCGGGATCAATTCCGTCTACAAAGACACGGACCGGGATTATGCCAAGCAACAGAGATTAGCAAAGGAAATCATTTCCGAATCGTTCGATACCATAGGTTCAAGGATAAATACTTCCGGCGACGGACAGGCCGTGGTGATTTACAACACACTGGCATGGTCAAGAGATGGAATAGTGAAAATCAGCCTTGAAAAACTGCCTGAGAATCCAGCCGTGATCAATCCTTCGGGGAAAATCATCCCATCGCAGATTATTGAGCTTTCAAATGATAAACAACAGCTTATTTTTATCGCGCGTGACATTCCTTCACTTGGATATGCCACGTACAGGGTTGTATCAAAGCCCGGTGCGGCTGCGCCGCAAACAAACCTTTCATGCAACGGAACAACTCTCGAAAACAGTTTTCTGAAAGTTGAGCTGGACCCGAAAAGCGGTGATATAAAAAGTATTTTCGACAAAGTGAACAACAACGAAATTATCAAGTCGCAACAGGGCGGAAACATTCTTCAGCTTTACGAGGACAAACCGAAAAATTATGACGCCTGGAACATCGGCATCGGCGCTGAAAAATACCTTGACCGACTCGGAGATGTTGAACTTGTCGAGGCGGGACCGGTAAGATACACTCTCAAATCTGAAAAGCGCGTCGGCGACGGGGTTTCCACTTTCGATCGATATATAACACTCTACAATGACTGGCCGATGGTTGATGGATCAATAAGGGTAAACTGGCAAGAAAGAAATGTTATTGCAAAGCTAGCGTTCAACCTGAATATGATGAACGAGACAGCCTGGTTCGAAATACCTTATGCCGCAATAGAGAGACCCGCCATTCAGAAGACTCCGGCAGAGCAGGCAAAATGGGAAGTTTCGGCACAGAAATGGGTGGACTACACAGACAGGTCGGGGAAATTCGGAGTCAGCCTGCTGAACAGCAGCAAATATGGATACGATGTTAAAAACAATGTTTTGAGGATGACGCTGCTCAGGTCTCCGACAGCGCCGGATCCTCTCGCAGACAGGGGCAAACACTACATTCCTTACGCTCTCTATCCGCACAGCGGCGACTGGCGCGATGCGGATACACCGAGGAAAGGATATGAATTCAATTACCCGCTTTTCTCGATACTTACTGAAAACCATGGGGGAGAGCTTCCGACAAGCAAGAGCTTTTATTCATGCGAGCCTTCCAATGTAATTCTCAGCGTTGTGAAAAAAGCGGAGAAATCGGAAGACCTCGTAATCAGAGTCGTGGAACTCGAAGGAAAAGACGCAACGGCTGAAATCACACTTCCGGTTACACCGAAGAGCGTTCACGAGATCAATCTCATAGAGGACGATATTGAAAACGGAAGCGATGTAAAAATCGAAGGCAACAGGATTATTGTTGATGTTAAACATTTCGAGATAAAAACTCTGAAGGTTTCTTTGTGATATTAGTGAAAGTGTTTACTCTTCCGTTTAATTGATTAACAATTCCCTTGAGGGATGATTTATGAAATTTAGAAATTTCACAATAGCAGTATTGTCGTTGTTAATTATCAGCGCCGTTGCGTCGGCACATCCTTTCGACCAGACCTATGATTCAGCCGTGGAAGCGCTGGACACATACAGGGCGTTGATTAAGGATTACCCCGATGATCTCGAACTCTACTATCTTCTCGGCGATATGCTGATTATGGCAAACGAACTGGAAGAAGCGGAAGAGAAATTCATGTACGTGCTGGACAAAGACGAGCATTACGACATGGCCTGGTACAAGCTCTCCGAGATTTATTACAGGGAAAAGGACTATAAAAAAGCGCTTGAGCCTCTGCAGAATATGACAGAGAAATCGTTGCAGGATGAAAAGGTAATTGCGGAAGCCACCATTTATCTCAGACTGGAAGATTTTGAGAAAGTCATTGAACTAAGTGAAGAAGCGATAGAAATAGATGAGCTTAACCCCGGTGGATGGCTGCACAAGGGGCTTGCGAAAAATGAGATGGGGGAACACACCGAAGCAATCGATCTCATCTTTAAATCGCTCTCGATGGATCCCGGGCAGCCACTGGTTTACGAGTGGTTCAGAGATATTATCCGGGAACACCTGGAACCGGAGAAACAACACACGGTACTTAAAAAACTCTACGATCTTATTCCCTATGACACACCGGTTGCACAACAGATAATAAGAGATATTTATCACATAAAGAGAAGAATGAAAGAAGAAAACACTGAAGACAAATAATCTCCTCCCGGCCTGCCGCGACATTGCCGACGATGGATTTCCTGATATAATAAATTAACAATGGAACAATTTATTGCGCGGAACCTAAACCTTTTAAAAATACGCCCTCAGCCTGTTATTATCCCTGAGAACATTCCTCTCGACAGGGCAAAATCCGTGGACACGAGAATTGATAACTGCCCTTCCGTGGTTGTGAACCTCGGTGACAGGGAAATTTTCCTGCACAGCAAATTCGATCCTGTCACCGACGCGAAAAGATGGGCCGAAACCCAGAAATTAAAAAGCAGTCTCGGAATTGTGATGGTCTTCGGCTTCGGCTTCGGATACCACATCGAAGCGCTGCTGGAGATGAGGCCGGAGATAAATAAAGTGTTCGCCGTCGAAGTGAACGCGGATGTGTTCAAGCTTGCCCTGGCTTCCAGGGATCTGACGCAATTGCTCGCCGACAACAGGTTCCACATATTTGCCGGCCCATACGATTCGATAAACGAATCGCTGAACAAGTTCATTTCGGGATTCCCGGCGATTAATCGAATAGAAGATATAGACGTGCTGATACACAAACCCTCTCTGGACGCCTTCCCGGATGACAGCGAAGAGTTGAGAGCCATGCTCGAATACATCAGGGGATCATCGAATGAAAGAGAAGTATTCAGGGAACAGAGAGAAAACAACAGTATCAGAAACAGGGAAATCTTCGAGGGTTCTCCGGGCGTCAACGAATTGTTCGGGAAATATGAAAGCATGCCGATGATAGTTGCAGCGGCCGGCCCGTCGCTCGACACAAGTCTTGAAATTATGAAAAGAAAGCCCGGACTCCCGGCGATAGTCGCTGTAGACTCGGCGCTTGCTCCCTTCCACAAAGCGGGAATCAGACCCTCGTTCGTTATCACGGGCGACCCGCAGGAAAAAACCGACCTGCTTTTCCGGGAACTTGATATAAAAGATGAAAGCCTGATTTTTTTCCAGACTTCAAACCCGGATTCGGTAAAAAGATTCAAGCCGGAAAACAGATATGCCGCAGTCTCGAAAGTTGGATCGGAAGAGGACCCTTTCAATAAAGGAATGCTTTTCTTCTCCGGCACAGTGCTGATGCCCGCAGTGGATTTTGCATTCAGGGCAGGCGCCGATCCGATTATTCTTATAGGCGCCGACTTTGCCTTCACAGACACACAGACACACGCTTCAGAAAGCCGCACCCAGGGATATTCGGGCAGATTCGGAAAACTGCGGGAAGTTCAGGACATATATGGCAATACGGTCAAAACAAGCGATGTTCTGTATCTTTATAAGCGGGACCTTGAATCATTTTATATAAAAGAAATCAAAGGAAACACGAGGCTGATTAATTCAACGGCATACGGCGCGGCGGTATTCCACATACCTCATATAGATTTTGAAAGGCTGCTGGCAGGTATGTGAAAAAACGTTTAGAAGTTTGTCGGTTGCAATTTCAATTACGCTTTGATAAAATTGGTTGTCCCTGACACAGAACTGGCGAGTTTTGCCTTTTCACCACGAGAAATTTAGAGAATGACTAATAAAAACGGCAACAGTTATTACGAAATTACCGGAGACACAAAGCTGAAAGGCTCGGTCAAAATCAGCGGCAGCAAAAATGCGTCGCTGCCGATCATAGCCGCTTCGCTTCTGACTCCTGATGAAGTTGTCCTCAATAATGTTCCGAATCTGCGGGATATCCAGACAATGATGGTTGTTCTGGACGAACTCGGCGCGAAGGTAACATACGAAAACGGAACAATGGTCATAAATTCGAGAGACGTATCCAATTTCGAAACCCGGTTCGAAGTTATGAACAGGATGCGGGCATCCATTTATGTGATGGGCCCCCTGCTTGCCCGATTCGGTAGGGCGAGAGCCGCGGTGCCGGGCGGCTGCGCGATCGGTTCGAGACCCGTCAACTACCATCTCGCCGGCTTTGAAAAAATGGGCGTGTCGATAAAGAACGATCACGGCTATATGGATGCAACCTGCAATAAGCTTGAAGGAGCTCGGCTTCACCTCGATTTCCCATCGGTCGGCGCAACTTCGAACCTGATGATGGCGGGTGTGCTTGCCGAGGGAACCACGATAATAGAAAACGCAGCCGAAGAACCTCACATCCAGGATCTCGCATGGTTCCTCAAATCCATAGGAGCGAGAATCCAGGGCGCGGGGACAAAAACTATAACCATCAACGGGGTTTCCAAACTTCACGGCACGACCCATTCAATGATTCCGGACCAGATAGAGGCCGGAACGTTCATGCTCGCCGCCGCTATTACAAGAGGAAACGTCACTGTCGAGAATATTCAAATAAAAGATCTGCGGCCTGTCATCGTAAAGCTGGAAGAAGCCGGGATCAGCATCAAAGAATTCCGGAACGCAATCAAGGTGTCCGCAAAAAAGAAAATTCTTCCTTTAAATATAACAACTCTGCCCCACCCGGGCTTCCCGACGGATATGCAGCCGCAGATGATGGCCATGCTCACAACAGCGGACGGCGTCAGCATCATCAAGGAAACTGTGTGGGAAAACCGCTTCATGCACGTGGCCGAGCTCGCGAGAATGGGCGCGAAAATAAACGTGCAGGGCAACACCTGCATTATAGTAGGCACAAACAAGCTGTCCGGTTCTAGAGTGATATCAACCGATCTGAGAGCCGGAGCCGCGCTTGTCCTTTCGGGAATCGCGGCGGACAATCACACGAAAGTTTATGATATTTTCCATATAGACCGTGGTTATGAAAACTTTGAAAGCAAGCTCGCAGGACTCGGCGCACAGATCAAGCGCGTCGATGTTCCCGACTCCGACGACTGACGCATCCCTTTCGCACCCATTTGAAGTAGAGAATACTTATGAGTTCTGAATACTTCAATAGATAGTTATATTTTTACCCCAAATAAATAGCTGCGGGCATATTGCATTTTTCCCGAAAGTTTTATATATTCTTTTGCGGTACATTATGTGAAATTGATCACAAATGCGTTTTTTGAAAAAAAGCATTCTTTTTCATGCTTTAATCTGCATTTCTCACCAGTGCAGATTAAAAATCGTTAGAATGCCTGTAATACAAGGCGCGGCGAGGGAGTGGTGAGGAAGCATACTTTGTGGTATGTAACCGAGCCCGAACCGACGCCGCAACGCAGCAGGACAGGTATTATCACGATCTTCCGGATTTCTCTGTGAGAAATCCAGGTTAATACTATTTATCACGGACTGAAACAGTCCTTTTAATAAAGTATTATTTCAAGGAGGTATTAAAAGTATGCCTGACACTTCACAATACAAGGAACTGGCAATCTGGACAATTCCGCTTTTCGGTGTCCTTGCACTTCTGTTTGCGCTTTACAAAGCGATGTGGGTAATGAAACAGGAGCCAGGAACAGCCGAAATGCAGAAAATCAGCAATTTTATCCACGAAGGCGCAATGGCATTCCTCAGCAGAGAATATAAAACGCTCAGCATATTCGTTGCCATCGTGGCAGTGATTCTTCTCGCCCTGGGTATTAAAGAGAATACTCCCTTCACATTCATCGCATTCCTTTACGGCGCATGTTCTTCAGCTCTCGCCGGATTCATCGGAATGAAGATAGCCACCCGCTCGAACGTCAGAACCACCAACGGCGCCCGCACGGGCCTGGCGACCGCGCTCAGCGTTGCATTCTCCGGCGGCTCGGTCATGGGAATGTGCGTGGTCGGACTCGGGCTTCTGGGGCTCGGAATCTTATACATCATTTTCGGACAGCTGCTTGCGATACCGGATCCGATGGCTACAATCAGCGGTTTCGGCCTCGGAGCCAGCTCAATCGCTCTCTTCGCCCGTGTCGGCGGCGGAATCTACACGAAAGCAGCCGACGTAGGCGCCGACCTTGTCGGTAAAGTTGAAGCCGGAATCCCCGAAGATGACGCAAGAAACCCGGCAGTCGTCGCAGACCTCGTGGGAGACAATGTCGGTGACGTCGCAGGAATGGGTGCCGACCTGTTTGAATCCTATGTGGGCTCGATCGTTGCGGCAATGGTACTCGGATTCCTGATTACCGGTCATGGGATTAGAGGACTGATGCTTCCCCTCATTCTCGCGGCGGTTGGAATCGTATCGTCGATCATCGGCTCCTTCTTCGTAAAGACAAAAGAAGGCGGAAACCCGCAGGCTGCCCTTAATCTCGGTACATTCTCGGCAGCGGGCATAATGATCGTCGCTACATTCATCATGTGCAAAATCGTTCTTCCCGAACAGCCGTTTACATTCGAAGGCAGCGAAAAATTATATTCATGGTTCGGCGCATTCGCGGCTACAGTAAGCGGGCTCGTCGCCGGAACAGCAATCGGTCTTCTTACCGAATACTACACCGCTGAGAGCAAAGCACCGGCACAGGGAATCGCGGAACAGTCAAAAACCGGAACAGCCACCAACATCATTGCAGGTCTCTCTGTCGGCATGAAATCAACAGCATGGCCGATCCTCTGCCTCGCGCTTGCAGTCGTTCTGGCGTTCCTTTTCTGCGGCCTGTACGGAATAGCTCTTGCGGGTCTCGGAATGCTCAGCACAACAGGCGTGGTTCTCGCAGTCGACGCTTACGGCCCGATCGCGGACAACGCGGGCGGAATCGCAGAGATGACCCTTTCGGATCATCCCGAAGTTAGAAAAAGAACTGACAAACTCGATGCAGTCGGCAACACAACCGCCGCCATCGGAAAAGGATTCGCCATCGGCTCGGCAGCGCTCACGGCTCTCGCTCTCTTCAGCGCGTTCACAAAAGTCGCAGCCTCCGCAAGTGGAATCCCGGTTGTCATCGATATAATGAACCCGTTCGTAACAGCGGGATTACTCCTCGGGGCTATGCTCCCGTTCCTGTTCGCTTCAATGGCCATGCAGGCTGTCGGCGATGCCGCATTCGATATGATCTCGGAAGTTCGCAGACAGTTCCAGTCCATTCCGGAGCTTGAAGCAGTTCTCAAGATATTCAAGAAAGAAGCAGCAGGCGAAACAGTTTCGGATGAAGAAAAAGACAAAGCTTTCGAAGCGGCTGACGGAAAACCCGAGTACGGAAAATGTGTTGAGATCAGCACGGCGGCAGCTATCAAGAAGATGATTGCCCCCGGCGTGCTCGCAGTAGCCTCACCTGTCGTAATCGGCATTATCGGAAGATTAATCGATCCGGGCCAGCCGGCTGCCATGCTCGGCGGTCTTCTGGCAGGCGTCACATCATCCGGTGTTATGATGGCGATTTTCATGGCCAACACCGGTGGAGCATGGGACAACGCGAAAAAGTTCATCGAGGGCGGTAACATGGGCGGCAAAGGTTCGGAAGCCCACAAAGCCGCTGTTGTCGGCGACACTGTCGGCGATCCTTTCAAGGATACGGCAGGCCCGTCTCTCAACATCCTCATCAAGCTTATGTCTATCGTTTCTCTCGTATTCGCTCCCTTCCTTTTCGCTATGTAATTCGCGAATACCTGAATTCAATGTGTAATAAAAAGGCCTCCTGAAAACAGGAGGCCTTTGTTTTTCCCGAATAAAAAAGATTCCTATTTATTCCTTTTCTTTATCCCCGACGCCCATTTTTTCAGATAAAATACATACCGCCTTGCATGCTGATACATCATTATTTCCTCCTCCGGCGACCTGCGGGTCAGCAGCCTGTACAGAGTGTATGATATCTTCGGCATGATCGAGGCGGGAAAATATCTGTATAATTTCCGGTCGAGCATCAGCTCAACCATTCCCCCTGGAAGAACCTGGGTAAGCGCGAACATCGGATAGAACTTCCTCTGTAACACGGGTGTCCCGACGCCTATCGTAACCGAGCCGAGATCCTCGCCCTGATTCACCCGTTCGACATCCTCGCGGGTCAGCACTCCCTTTTCCACGGCAATATCAACTATCTCCGTCCCCGGATAATACCTGAGCCAGAATACCTTCAGCGCGCTCGGCCTTGTTTCGTTGTAGAATCTCGCCATTTCGAGCAGGTTCTCTTCGGTCTCCGTCGGGAAGTTCGTTATATTTTCAGCCGCGACTTTTATTCCGCGCGACTTGAGCGTATCGATGGCATACCTGATCTGCTCGTTGGTTTCACGCCTGTGATATATATGTCTTCTCTTTTCCGGGTTGATCGTCTGTACTCCCATATCGAGTTTCCCGCAACCGGATTCCGCGAGCAGATCCGCATATTCTTCGTCAACAATATTCGGGTTCGTGCAGGCGATATAGGGAAGCCCGATTTCCTTTTTATACTTATCAACGAACTCGCGAAGCCACCTTTTATTTGTCCCGAACACCTCGTCGTAAAAATTCACATGCCCGGGACCGAAGTTTTCAACCGCCTGCTTCAGCTCGGCAATAGAATTATCGACGCTTCGCGACCTGAGATATCCCTTTATTCCATACAGTCTTTTCAACAGGTTGTTATTGCAGAAACTGCACGTATACGGGCAACCCCGTGTTGTCATGATCGTGTATATATCGCGGGCTTTAATTGAAGTGCCGTCGTATATCGTCTTGTCCGGGAACGGAAGCGTGTCAAGATCCTGTATAAGCCGTCGCAACGGATTTATCCTTGCGTTTCCATCATCGTCCAGGGTCGCGACATTCTCTATTCCGGGATTTATTTCCCCTGTCTCCTCTATCGAATCGAGGATATCCGCGAAAGCGCCTTCTCCCTCTCCCCGGATAACAGCATCTACGAAACCGAGCCGCAGCACCTGCTCGGGAACCGAGGTGACGTGAATATTCCCGGCAATGATCGGCGCAGACGTATGCCTTCGAATCTCAGCACCGATCTCTTTAAACCATGGAAAATCATTTGTAACAACAGAAAAAGCGATGAGGTCCGGCTGATGCCCGACAACCTCCTCGATCACCCTGTCGCGCATCGAAAAAAAACGCGCAAGCGATGGAATCTGCACAAATGAATCAGCAAAAAGCCGGGGGTCGAACACCATGCGGACTTCATGGTTTTTTTCCCGCGCAACCGCCGCCAGATACTCTATCGCCAGGCTTTCGAACGCGGGATAAACAAAAACCACTTTCATTCGCGCGCACCATCCACATCGTTCGCCCGCCAGCAATGAGGCCTGTATTTAGTGTTATATATACAGGGAGGAATATAGCCTTCCTCGGTCATATATGCCTTATTGCACCTGTTGGCATCCACCAGATCGATTGTGTCATGAGGCCGGAAATCCTCTATGGTAAGGAGCTTGACCCTGCCTGAGAGCTGTATCGCATCCCAGTGCTTCAAAGACCCGTAAAGCAGTCCGAGTTCGGCAAACCCACCGATGTTTCTCAAGGCCGTTCCCGGTCTCGCATACCTGTTCACCGGTATGTATCCATCTTTTCTCTTGTGAAGAAGCGCCATGTGAAAACATGTTTTCTGCTGAAATTCAAGGTTGCCGGTCAGCCTGAATAGCCTGTCGCCAATCAGCCTCGTCTGCATGAAATCCTCGACCCTGACCCTGCCTTCGGTTTCCTTTTCGATCGACTGCATAACATGGATCGCCGAGGTAATATTCTCCGGCGCAAAGCCGTCGCGGCCTACATCCGACAACACCGTGCAACCGAGGTGCATGATATTGTCACTGTTCATAACAAAATCCACCACCCGCCCGATCTCGAAATCGTTAACCCCTCGAACCACCATAAAAGCAAGGCAGACTTTTATCCCGGCATCTGCGAGATTGATCAAAGCCTGTCTCTTTATATCCACAAGCTTCCTTCCGCGCGTCTTCATATATATATCGTCTGAAAAACCATCGAGCTGGAAAAGAACCCAGCCCAGCCCGGCGTCTTTGAGCCTTTTCACATAATCGGCTTCCGCGAGCCTGATCCCGTTCGACGCCATCTTCACGACAAATCCCATCGAATCGATAGTCCTGATCACATCTTCAAGATCTTCGCGAACCGTCGGCTCACCCCCGCACAACAGAACAGTAGGCTTGTTATCAACCCATTTCGAAAGCCGCTCCCTGATCTCCTCTATTCCGGGGTCTCTGCTCTTCCTCGCATGCGTGTTCGTGAAACACGCCGTACAGTTCAGATTGCATCGCTCCGTAACGTCTATCATAAGAGTCTTGACCCTCGGCATATGCCGCCTGCAGGACAAACATCCGGTAACATCGCAATTATCGAACTCTTCGGGAACCTTTGAAGTCGTTTTCAGCAACCGCCTGTAGAAAGAGGCGTCATCAAAAAGCAAAAGCTCGAAATCGCCGTGTTCCGGGCAGGTTTTTCTGATAAAAACCCGACCGTTGCGCTCTATGATTTCAGCATCGATTATCCTGTCGCATTCCGGGCAGAGACTGACCGTTTTTGATATCTCAATTTCCTTATGCATTTTAATTACCGGTTTCCTTACTTCTGCATTCCCGCAAATTGCTTCGCTCTCCTGATAAGTTGCCTGGGATTCCTGATAAAAAACCCGGAGTTCTTTAGCAGCATTTTGACAGCGAAGCGCCCTTTTTTATTCACTTCATCCGTAGCTTTAAGTATTTCATTGCGCCAGTACTCGAATTCTTCGTCTGCAATATTCAACGCGAAATGATTCCTCGGGGACTTGAATCCGTACAAATCGAAATCGTGTCCTTTCCCGATAATATTCTTCTCAAGCAGTTCCAAATAATAATCGGTACCCGGCAGCGGCGTAAACACGCTCAATATGACAAAATCATGATTCAGCCGGCTTATGAGATCCCTTGTTTTTCTCAAATCTTCAGCTGTCTCCGGCGGCATTCCTATACAGAAAAACGTTACCACCGAAATTCCATGTTTTTTTATCCTGTCGATATCATCCTTCACCGTAGAAAGATCAATCGCTTTATTCAGATCATCGATAACCCGTTCGCTACCTGACTCAACACCGAGATTCATCTGGACACATCCCGCGCGCCTGCACTTCGCAAGCATTTCATCGTCCAGTTTATCCGCCCTCACAAGAGCGTCCCAGATTATGTCCAGCTTCTTTTCGATAACAAGTTCGCAGAAATCCATCACCTTCCGGCGGCTGACGTTAAATGTGCCGTCGATAAAAGTAAACTCTCTCACTCCAAGGTTTCTGACAGCCGACTCTATCTCTTCAACAACATTCTCCGCCGATCGGTATCGAATCTTCCGTTTCCAGACCACCCTGTCAGCGCAGAATTTGCACCCGTAGGGGCATCCCCTGCCATACTGAATCGGAATTCTCCCTATCAAGCCCTGGAACACAAAATCCGCAGTGAAGGGAAGCGAATCCATATCGTCAATAAAGGCCCTGTCGGGATTATTAATAACGTTCCCGTTGTCCGAATAAGATATGCCCAGGACCGATCCGATGTCCCCTTCGTTTTTGTACACCTCCAGCAATTCAAGGAAAGTCTGCTCCCCCTCGCCCCTGACCACAACGTCAACATTTTCGTTCGACAGCACATCCTCCGGGAAACCGGTCGGGTGATACCCCCCGAACACAACCCGTATCCGCGGATCAACCTCCTTGCAGATACGCGCAACCTGGAAAGCAGACCCCCTTGCCGAACTCAGCACCGATATACCGACTACGTCGGGTTTTTCCGCAATCAGCCGTTCTCTTATCTCTCCCCATACCGGATGCCGCTCCGAATTCAGCGTCTCGAGATAGTTATGGTTTCCGTCCACCATCTCCGTTGCTTTTTTGCCAAGCCTGGTTCTGCTTCCGGGCAGCCTGTTCGCATCGTATACCGAAACACCATATCCGTGCTTATTAATATATGCGGCGACTCCCGGCAATCCTATAGGCGTTATCACCTCTGTGTTTTCAAACCTGCCGAGCAATCTCGAAAACGGCGGATTAACTAAAAGTATCTTCATAAAATGACAGCCCGCTTCACCATGAGGAGCAACTTTCCAACATTATAGTACCTGTAAAATATTTTTTTCTATTACAGATAATGCTAATTGCACATGCGACACCTGTTAAATTATAATGTCATAAGTGGAAAAGAGCTATCCTGATGGATGAACGAGTGAAAATAAAAGATCCCCTCTGGAAAATATTGATAGTAATCTCTCTTGTATTCTGCCTGTTCCACATCTTCCTGCATTCGAGAGCACCCACACACGACGGCGACTCGTTCGAGTATGCCGGGATGGCGAGAAGCCTTTACAGAATGGAAGGTTTTAAAGAGAACCTTCTTCGCTCATACACTATCATAGACCAGAAACTGCCGCATCCAGCAGCGCAGAGAGCCAACCTCTACTCGGTGGCGCTGGTTCCTTTCTACGCCGTTTTCAGGGAAAGCCAGTGGACATTTCTCGTACCCACGTTCATCGCCATCTTTCTCCTGCCGCTGGTGGTTTTCAGGGCGGGGAAAAAACTGTTCGGCTCAAAGGCTGCTTTTATTGCCGCATTACTGGCTCTTTTTTCGCCGGGCCTGCTGAGACTGTACACCCTCATGGACCCGGGACTTCCTGAAGCATGGCAGATGATTTTCTATATTCTTTTCGTCTCCGCACTGTTCAGCGAGCGTTACGCGACAGCGGGGCTGCTCATGGCGCTCGCGTTCCTGTTCAAAAGAAACAGCTTTGTGCTGATACCGGCGACACTTATATGGATGTTTTTTTTCCGGAGAAAGAAATTTTTCGGAGTGCCGATAATAAAAGTTTTCGGCGTTGCAGGCATCGTTGTGCTGCCTTTCCTTATCAGAAGCTGGATAGTTTTCGGGAAACCCACATACACAGAGCAGTTCGAGGGGATATCCCGTGTCTACGGCGGCCTCATGATCGACAGGTTCGACGAATACGACCTGTTCGGCGTGATTTTCAATTATGAAGGTTACAACGAGTGGGAAATGCCTGTTATCACGAAAAGAGAACGCTTCAACAACTTCATGCGGGTTATCTGGATAAACGTAAAACTGGCGATTCTGGGAAAGCAGACATCGATATTTTATATGCCGGGCGTTTTTCAAACCATCGGGTTCCTTGTGTTGCCGTTCCTTGTGCTCGGCGCGCGCGGCGCCAGGGGCAGCCCCGAGATCGCGCTTATTCTCACCATTCTCGTGCTCCAGGTAATGATGCACATAATCATGGCGATTTATTCCGACAGGTATCTGCTTTGTATCCTGCCGATAGCTTTTCTTGTTGCGGGCAAGGGCATGGTCGAGTGTGAGGAATGGGCGAAAAAACATGCTCCTTTTTTAACACGACGCGGGCTTGCGGTCGGAATCGCCGTTTTCATCATCCTGTCGGACACTTCCGGTTTCATCGTCATGAACTCACTCCGGCTGCTACAGTCACCCGAAGATGAAGATATGATCGAATTGCGAACAACCTGCGACTACATCCGCAAACAAACACAGCCCGGAACTGTCGTGATGTCATATCCCTTCTTTTCAACCCAGCTCGTATGCGACAGGCCGACAGCACCCCTGCCCTACGGAACAATAAACACGACGGCAAAAGTCATAAAAAAATACAATGCAAAATATCTTATCCTGAACCAGGTCTGGCCGGTTGACCTGTTCCCCGAGCTACCGTTCGCGAAACCCATCGCGAGAGGCAAGAAAATTTCATTTTATAAAATCGACTACGACGCTCTCGACAACTACATCGCGAACCACGATTCATATTTTATCGACCCCATAAACCTGGTCGGGTATTTCCTGTCTAACCGTTTCGATTTCGAAATGTCTCCACCGATTTACAAGATAATTGTAAAGCTCTGCCACAGCTATATTGCCGGAATAATTCTTTATCTCATGATGGCTTTTATTTTCGTGGCCGCATACCAGAGAACCGGAAAACTTGCTCGCGGGATGCCGATGGCTGTCATTATTATCGGAATTGTTATTATGGTCATGTACAGCTTTTCGTCCCTGCTCGATCCGCTGAAAAACGCCGACCCTCAGATTTCGATAATCTCAGCCGAGAAGTTCATAGAAACATTGCCTGAAAAACAGAAAGTGTCCATCGAAGTTTTTGAAGAAGCAAATAATTCCGACAGGGTAGTCGGCGATTTAAAAAGCGTCTTCGAAAACGTGCGGGCAATCCCGGCAGACAACGCGCAGCCGGCGCCCGGCAGAATATTTTTCATGCCCGTCCCCGGGGCCTCGACATGGCTGTCGGATGAATATAAACTCCTTGCGAACATAGAGATTCAAAGCTCGCGAGAAAAGTACATATCTGATATGAGGCAACAATACGCCGGTCTGGGATTTCAAACAGAAACGATTTTCGGCGGAATCTTTATCTATTGAGTTTCATGATCGCCGCGGCCCGGTTTTCCGCGCGAAACGATACTGTGCCACGCCATCTTGAACATCAGCTTCAGGCTCACGATACGCAGCAGATTGAATATTTTACCCGGCCTGAGAAAGAACTTCATATATGCGGTTCTCTGGTATTTCTCAAGCTCGACTCTCGGTATGTCTTCAAGCTCCATCGAGCCGCCGACCTGTTTGCCGAAAAGCCTGTAATCATGGGAAAGCTGCTTGAGGCCTCCCTCGCCGCGGGCCGCCATATCGGCCACGACCGTTCCGGGGAAAGGCACAAGAAGCGAGAATGATGCGGCATCCGGATTCAATTTCAATGAAAAATCAATTGTCTCTTTGATTGTCTCCCGGGTTTCGCCCGGATGCCCGATTATATAATTGGTATCAGTGAATATGCCCGCCTCGCGCGCCCATCTCACAGCGTTTATCGCCTGCTCTTTTGTAATAGCTTTCCCGATATCTTTCATCATCTGCTGATTCCCGGTTTCGACTCCGAACGAAATCACCCGGCAACCCGCCGTCTTCATCAACTTCAGCAACTCGGGGTCGGCATGGTCAACCCGCGACTGGCATATCCAGTTAACCTTCTTGTTGATATTCTCTTTTATAATCGTTTCGCAGAATTCATATATCCGTTGTTTCTTGAGCAGGAATGATTCATCAGTAATCACAAAATCTTTTATCTGATATTCGGAAATATCCCATTTAAGCTCCTCGATCACCGAGGCCACTTTTCTCGTCCTGTATTTCTCTCCCATCGCTTTGTAGCAGAAAATACATTTATACGGGCAGCCTCTCCCCGTCACTATCGCCACAGTTCGCCGCGGCACGGCGAGCATGCTGTAAAAGCCGATATAACGTTCCATCGGCATCAGGTGATAAGCCGGGTATGACAGTGAATCCAGATCCTCGATAAAAGGGCGTATCCCCGTAAACGCAGTCTCGCCGTTAACCCTGTAACACACCCCGGGGATTCCCGATATGTCGGCATCGAGCCCCTCATCGGCAAACAAAGAAGTCAGCTCTCTCAGTGTCAGTTCGCCCTCTCCGGCAACTCCTATGTCGAATACTGGATATCTTTGAATCGTCTCGACCGGCACAGCGCTTACGTGATAACCGCCGATTATTATTTTGCTGTCCGGCAATACTCTTTTGACCGACTCCGCGGTTTTCGCCGTCGCATCGATCTGGTGAGTCATGGCCGTCAGGCCGACCACATCGGGCCTGTACTGCTTCAACTCCCTTATCAGCCGCTCACCCGTCATCCTCAGCGCGGGGCAGTCGAAAATCCTTACTTCCGTTTTTTGAGCATCAACATTGCCCGCAATATAAGCAATCCCGATATGCGGAAGGCTCTCTTTCATTCCGACATCTATATCGAGCGGCGCTATTATCAGAGCGAGCTTTATTCTGCCCAATTTTTATCTCCAGTTTTCATTCCCAGCAAAATTAATCTGAATGGATTGTAAACCATATTTCATTCATCAGGAAGAATGATCTCAAAAACGCCGCAGGCCGCGGCAATAAACACCCGTCCTGTTTCCGGCTCAATCTCTATGCTTCTCACGAGCTTGCCGACCCTCAGCCGCTTGCGCAGTTCCAGGCTTTTAATGTCAATGAAATCCACCGTACCGCTTCCATAATTCGCCACAACCAGCATGCCCCTGTCTTCCATGACTGCTATCTCGCGCGGGAATCGCCCTGCGAATTTCCAACGCTTCATTTCAAAAGTATCCGCATCGACTTCGAATATAATCCTGAGAAAAGGACATGTGAAATATAACATGTTGTTCGATTTGCTAAGTGCAATCCCAAGCGTCGGAACCGGGATATGAACCGTCATCCCGCCGGGCAGGTCGAACCTGAACGCGACCATTCTTTTTCTCACTATCGGGGACCCGGAACCGACCCTGCTTACTTCATAAACCCTGAACCTGTTCGCGGGATCCAGCGACGGAACAATTATCCTGTCGCGTTTCTCATCGAGCGCGAAATAATCGGCATAACCGAACTTGCCGAAATGCACCTCTCCCGTCTGCTGCCTCGATGCCGCATCAACAAACCTGAGATGGCTGTCGGGCGGACCAAGAAATATTATGTTCACATCCCCGTTTTCAGACACTTCACAGTTGGTTGTTTCATATTCGGCGAACCGTATCCGATCCCTCAGCTCAAGACCGCCTGCGCTGTAATTCAGGCCGAGAAGCTGAAAGTTTCCGCTTGCTTTCGTGGTTGAATACAACCGGCACGCTTTACGGTCAATGCAAAGCCGCTCCGGATAAAACACCTTTCCGGGGAAACGGTCGTTTTCAGGCGTTACTCTCGCCACCACCCTGCCGTCCCCGGGCTTGACCCGCACAATCGACCCGTAGCCGCTGAGATTTTTAAAAGTGATAAACACCGCTCCGGCTTCAGGATCGAACACTGTGTCATAAGGAAGAGCGCCTTTTAGAAAACCATGCTTCCGGTATTCTTTCATAGACCAGACACCGACGATGTTTTCATTCTCGCAAACACCGTCGCAAACCGACTGCGCGGGCGGAATCCTGTTATAGCTCTGGATATAAAAAATCGACATCCACACAACAAGCATATACCAGAGAAACAACCGCCCTTCCACCAGCATCGCTTTCCCTTTTCTGATCCTGGCGGGAATAACGACTATCAACGTCACCGCCATCAGCCCCAGTAAAAACCCGACACTGTTGACGGAAGCGAAAAGGATCACAAAATAGAAAAGAGGAATTGCAACAGCAAGTTTCGCAAGCGGCATCAGAAACAGATTAAGCCATGATGCCACGCGACGAACCGGAAGCTCATTGAAACCTTCCGAAACTTCGTATTTCCTGCTCATCACCCAGAGCATTTGAATAAATACGAGAGTGATGAGAATTATCGGAGCGACTATCATTCCGGCGACCGGCTCGAACATTCCGCCCTTATAGAAAACAACGATCGCGATGGTTACAAAAACCCCGAATATGATCCACGAGACCAGAAACTTCCCGAAGGTGAAACCTTTCCGGCCACGCCTCGCAAAAGCAAAGAAATAAACAAGTGAATAGAAAAAACCAAGAATCAGAATCCCGAGCCAGACGAGCTTTACCAGGACCACCGCTGAAAATGCCAGTATCAGTATCGTATACAATGCGGTTCTGAACTTGACTATTCCGGGCATGCTGTCATTTTCACCGTCCGATTCAAAACGGAATATGCCCTCGAGATCAATCGGGATAAGCACGCGCAGAAAATATATCAGGAGAATAATCCCGCAGTATACGACAAAAAGCCATTTCGCCGCATTGATTATCGGCCCGTACCCGTAAACATCGGGAACCCTGAAAAATATAACCATCGGCATATAGCAGAAAAACAATTTCGCGCAAACGAGAGTCGTCCGCACCGGGAAAGGAGCTTTCAAAGCCGCGGGGATTCTTCTTAAATACACACCCAGCGCTACAGCCGCTCTCACCCCTATCCTTGCGGCAGCAACTCCAGCCGACACGAGCGTATCAACAAGGGAAGTGTCTTCGTTTTCTTTGACGTCAACCTGCGTTCGCCGTTTCGCGTCTTCTCTAACCGATTTTTTACAGCCCTTTTCAGTCTCTGTATCCTGAAACGCAACTTCAGTCTCTTTTTCCGCCACCTGCGCTTTTCTTGCGGGAACCGCCGCGATTTCTTGCCCGGCCGGTTCCTCTGCCGCCACTGTTTCGCTTTCGACCGGTTCCGCCTTCTCTTTCTTTTCGGGTGCAGGCTGATATTCCAGAACCTTTGCCGCGGCCTTCGAAACATCCGAAGCGATCCATCCGAACAGCCTGAAGAGATGCGCCATCGCCTTGAAGAAAAACGACAGGACAAAAATCGCAACAGCAGCAAAAAATATCAGCCCGAGAAAATTCAACCCTTACCTCTCTTCAATTAACGCTGTTCTCCGCCACAGCATCTTCCACTTCCGGGTCATACATAAAAAAGCCGTTTGCGGATGCTCCAAGAAAAATATCCATGTCCGGCTCATAATTAAAATATCGAAGCCTTTTGCCGAGAAAAATCCTGCCGGCCCTCTGCGGCGAATCCCCCTCCGCCTTTATTTTGTAAACATAACCGTTCACAAAATTACTCGCATAAAGCACATCCCTTTTCGTATCATAAGTCAGGTCCCTTATACCTATGGGCAGCTTGACCCGCCAGACGGTTTTCTTCGTTTTCAGATCAACCATATAAACCGCGCACTCGAACGGCGCCGCAACAAAAACCCGCTCCCGCACGGGATCTGCGGCGACATGAAAAAAGAACCCGAGGCTCTTCCACATATTCAACGACCCCACGCGGATATTCTCGACCTCACGGCTCTTTTTATCCACTACCATCAGAACGTTCCTGAACCCCATGTTGATCGTCCCGACGATCTTCTCGCGCGTGTCGTCTATCGTCAGCAACGAGCCCGTTGGAACCTTTATCTTCTCGACGACTTTTTTCTCTTTAAGGTCAACACGCGCAATCCAGTCCGCATCCGACGCCACATACAAATCACCATTTTCCTGATCGGGCGCGAGGAACCGCGGCCTGTCTTTCGGCGTTACATACTGATCTATAGCAACCTGCTTTTCATCATCCCATATCCTTATTGTATCTTTCGGGGAAACAAGGTGTACACAAACTGAATTTTCTTTATCGCAGTAACCGCGAAAAACGGTATAAGTGCTCAGATGTCTCTCGATTTTTCCCGTTGCCGGATCGACCCCGAGAAGCGCCTGCACTTTGTTGTTGGTCTCCGCCCCGAAACCGGTGTAGACCAGTTTGCGATCCGCGCTCAGAAACGCATTCCTGCAATGATACACATTGCTTGCATATTTTTCCGCTACAGCCTCGTTGCTTGCATCACAGAAAGAGAATACGGCACGGACCCCGGGCTGTTTCGAAACAAGCTCGCACCTGTCCTGGAGCGTTACTGAAAACACCAGCACCATGAAAGTCATGAATACCGGGAACAGTAAAATAAAATTCTTAACAAACCCCGCCGCCCGGCTGCGCCATGTTTTTCTACGCCACACGCACCACAGCATCACAAGCGCCAGAAAAAGCACGAACCCTTTCGCGCTCACCATCCACATCGCCATTATAAACGACCTGTAGAAAAGCATCGCAAAGCCAATGAGCAGGATATTCCTCACGTTCAAGCCACGGACGGTGCGCCTTCCGCCCCTGAACACAAAGTGGATCACCAGCATTGAAAATAAAACCAGCGGTAAAAATTGTGCTATGAAGCCTGCCATGTACCTGCCCACACCCAGGAATTTAAAGATGTGAATGTATTTTATCGTGGTTCTTGATTAATGTGTAGGTTTATAAAAGGGATAATCCGGATCATTTTGGCGGCGACATGATGCAACCTTTGCCTGCAATGAGGTATAATTGATAAAAATTTACGGCAGCCCGGTCGATATGATCTATTTCGTAATTCCTGTGTACAATGAATCCGTCAGTATCAGCAGAGTGATAGACGGGCTTGCGCGGGTATGCGGGTCCATCGATGAAGATTTCCATTTTATAACTGTTGACGACGGCAGCTCGGACGGCTCGGCAACGATCATCTCGGAACATGCCCTGAACAAAAATATCTCGCTGATAAAGTTCGAAAAAAACAGAGGCATAGGCGAGGTTCTGCGCGCCGGTTTCGCCGAAGCCGCCGGGAAAGCCGCGGACGAAGACCCACTCGTCTTCATCGAAGCCGACGGCTCGAACGACCCCGAAACGATTGCCCGCATGATGGAGATTTTCCGAAACGGAACAGATGTGATTTCCGCTTCGAGATATATGGAGGGTGGCGCGTGCCGGGGATTCCCGCCGGTCAGAGCGGCGATAAGCGCATCTGCCAACTTCCTGCTCAGGACATGTTTCAGGCTTCCGGATACGACGGATTACACCTACTTCCTTAAAATGTACCGCGCCTCGGTTGTCAAAAAAGCTTTCGGCTCGATGGGTGACAGTCTGATCACCGGTTCGGGTTTCTCCGCCAACGCCGAATTCTTCACCAAAATGTGCCTTTTCACAGATAAATACGGGCAGACCCCCTCGATCTACAGATTCCTCAGGGCCGATTCCGATAGCAAGTTCGATCCGTTTAAGGAGATAAATGAATTCAGAATGCTTATCGGCGAGTGCAGGGGCGCAATTCGTAAACGCAGAGTCTGAATTTCATAAGCCTACTCTTATTTTCACCTTTAGATTACAATATTAGCCAGCAACGAAAAGGTACGGCGTTCTGATGAAAGTTTTACTTATAGATCCAAAGCGCATCGGCCTGGAATCATACCTTATAATTCCGAGCTATTCACTTGGATACATATCGACCGCCCTGAGGCGTGCGGGCCACGAGCCTTCTGTGTGCAACGCGGCACGCGACGGCCTGATGCCCGAACAGGTGGCTCAAAATGTCGCGCGCGCGCGGCCCCACATTGTCGGAATCAGTATATTCACGCCTTATTTTTCTTCCGCAGCAAAATACGCTGAAGCAATCAGAAGAAGATTCCCCGAAGTCTTTCTTGTCGCGGGCGGCCCTCACGCGATATTCGAGCCTGAAGAAATTTTCGAGAGAATCCCCTCTTTCGATTTTGTAGTATCCGGCGAGGGAGAAGAGACACTCCCAATGCTTGCCGGCCTGATAGAAAAATACGATAACCCACCGAAATCCGAACTCGAAAACGTTCCGAACCTGGTGTTCAGAGACGGGGAAGAATATTTTCATACCCCCCGGAAAATCATCGGCGACATCTCGACACTTGACCCGCCTGCATGGGACCTTATAGAACCCAACCGTTTTTCGCTCTTTCCCAATGGCATCTTCACCATGAAGAAAAGAATCGCGCCGATAATCACGTCGAGGGGCTGCCCGTTTCCCTGCACATTCTGCGGCGCGGGCCGCGCGATGGGGAAAAAGGTCCGCCACAGAAACGCCGGCAGCGTCATCTCGGAAATTGAAACTCTGCACAAAGAATACGGAATAGAAGAAATCCATATCATGGATGATAATTTCGTCGCCGACAGGGCTTTCGCCATCGAAGTCTGCGAGAAACTGATAGAAAAAAACATGAATATCGTATGGGCCTGCCCGACGGGAGTGAGGCTGGACTGCCTCGACGATGAACTTGTCGCGACTATGAAACGCGCGGGCTGCTATTCAACCGCCGTGGGCATCGAATCCGGTTCCCAGCAGGTTCTCGACCTTATGAAGAAGAAATTGAAGCTGGAAATGATTCCGGAAAAAATCGACCTGTTGAGAAAACACGGAATCAGGGTCACCGGTTTTTTCATTCTCGGGTTCCCCGGCGAAACGATCAGCGACATGAAGAAAACCATAGAACTCTCTATGAAGCTGAACCTCAACAGGGCGAATTTTTTCAATTTCACGCCTTTCCCGGGCAGCGATCTTTTCGACCGGCTGAGATCTGAAGGAAAACTGAAGAGCCTCAATTACGACGAAACGTACATTCACAGCCTGAGCTATTGCGACGACTCGATACCGCACGAAGAATTCATAAAAATCCAGCGCAGGGCGCATTTCAGATTCTACCTGCGCCCGTCGATAGTACTGGGACTGCTCAGAGAACTTCACTCATTCTCTCAGCTCAGGATAATAATGCAGCGATCGCTGAGAATAATTTTTCCGGGTAATCATTAGAAAGCCGTGGTCAGACAATTGCTATTTCAATACAGCCCGGCCCGGTGTGCGTTCCTATAACCGGCCCTATCTCCGAACCGAGCACCTCGAGATCAGGATAATCCGAGCGAAGCATTTTCTCCAGTTCCTTCGATTCATCCATGGCACGCCCGTGGCTTATAACCGCAAGCTCCGGTTTCTCATGCTTCTCCTCTATCAGTTCAACCACTTTTCTGAATGCTTTTTTCAGGCTTCTGACTTTTGATTTCGTGTCTATCACGCCGTCTCTGACAGTGAGAATAGGCTTGACATTCAAAAGGCTGCCTATCACATGGCTTGTAAGCCCCATCCTGCCGCCGCGCTGCAGGTAATCCAGTGAATCGACCACAAAGAAAATATCCATCTTTGAAATGTCTTCCTTTATCCTGCCGAGCACGCTGTCCCTGTCGGCTCCTTTTTTAACTTCTCTCGCCGCCCTCACTACAATTATCATCAGCGCCGACGCCACGTATTCCGAATCTATCACGACAATATCTCTGTCGGGAAACTCGAACGAAGCCGCCCTCGCCGACTGAAAAGTTCCGCTCATTTTGCTTGATATGTGAATTGATATAATCGAGTCGTATTTCTTTACAAGCTCTTCATATACTGCCTGTACATCCCCGGGCGAAGGCAGCGATGTCGTGGGCAGTTCGTCCGCCGCCTCAAGCAACTGAAAAAATTTCCTGCTGTCCAGATCGATCCTGTCTTTGAAATTCTCATTGCCGAATCTCACGTTCAATGGAACAACCGTGACATCGAGTTTCTTTGCAAGCTCAGCGTTAATGTCCGACGTGCTGTCTGTGACTATCCGGATACCGCCTGCCACTAAACAACCTCCTCGACACCCGACTCCCGGCACACAACAGCCGCAAAATACCCGGCGCCGAACCCGTTGTCGATGTTCACTACCGCAACTCCGGGCGAGCAGGAATTCAACATTCCGAGCAACGCCGACAGCCCATTGAAAGAAGCCCCGTAACCCACGCTCGTGGGCACCGCCACCACCGGTCTGCCGGTCAGCCCCCCCACCACGCTCGCCAGCGCGCCTTCCATTCCGGCAACCACAACGATTGAGCCGGCGGATTCGATTTCTTCGTGATTATGAAAAACCCTGTGTATTCCGGCTACACCGGCATCGTAAAGCCTTTTGACCCCGCAACCCATGGTTTCCGCGGTAACGCACGCTTCCTCGGCCACCGGTATATCAGACGTGCCAGCCGTTATCACAAGAACCGGTTTAACACTTTTCGGAAGCGGGTTGTAAATCTTCCATATCGCGCGCGCATCCCTGTTGTACTCCGCCTCAGGCTCGATTTCCCGCACTACATCATAGACATCCTCGCCCGCGCGGGTAAGCAACATATTTATTCTCTTTTCGACAAAAGATTCGGCTATTGCCTTTATCCGCGAACTCGTTTTACCGCTGCAATAAATAACTTCCGGATAGCCTTTCCGAAGAACCCTGTGATGATCCAGCCGCGCGAAGCCCATGTCCTCGAACGGCAATGTTTTGAGGCTTTCGTAAGCCTTCTCCGCCGGCAGTTCGCCCGCTTCCACCAGCCTCAGTATCTCTCTAATCCTGTCACTTGCCATTTTTCCCCGGTTTCTCCGCCGATACTTCCTCCAGCAACTCGTTCATGCTTCCTGTTCTGTATCCCCTGAGATCTAAAGTAATATAATGGTAGCCGAGCTCAACCAGAGCGTCAACAAGCAGCCTCGCGGTTTCAGAAGATGCGGCGTGCGAGATCGTTTCAGGAGACAATTCTATTCTCGCAAGCTCTCCATGATCCCTCACTCTCGCATTTTTCGATCCCGTGATGAGTTTCACCTTTTTTTCAGCCTTTTCAATCCGTCCGAGCTTTTCAGCCGTGATTTCCATGCCATACGCTACACGGGAAGCAAGACACGCCTGTGCGGGAAGCTCCCAGTTCGGCAATCCGAGCATCTTCGAAACAACACGCACTTCTTCCTTGCTCATAAGAGCATCCGCTATGGGATTCTTCACTCCCGCCTCGGCTGCGGCACGAGCGCCGGGCCTGTAATCCAACAGATCATCCGCGTTCGTTCCATCTGCAATGTGCTCATATCCCCGTTCAACCTTTATTGTGTTTATCTCTTCGATGAGCTTTTTCTTGCAGTGATAACACCTTTCCGGCCCATTTTCCGCGAAACCCGGATTATTCAACATATCAGGCTTAACAATTATCAGTTCACAATTCAGCGAAACAGCGATATCACCCGCGCGGCGCATCTCTTCCCTCTGAACACCCTCGAAATCCGCCATGACGAGAACGAACCTGCCCGGAAGTTCCTCCGACGCAATACGCGCAAGCAAAGTGCTGTCGGTTCCGCCCGAAAAAGCGATAACGGCACTTCCAAGCGACCTCACATCTGCCCTGAGATTTAATATTTTTTCATTTGTATCCATAAAATCAGTTACCGAATAATCGTCCTGTTGAATTATAAAAATCACCAAAGAAAGGAAACAGGGAGTTTCACGTCTTCTTGTCGAACGATTCTATCGGCGGGAGATCCTCAATGCTGTTGATGCCGATAAATGAAAGAAACTCCGGGGTTGTCGAAAAAAGGAAAGGCCTGCCGAGAGTTTCATCCCTGCCGCTGATTCTTATCAGGCCTTTATCGAGCAAAGACTTTATTGCTCCGGATGAATTAACTCCCCGCAGCGACTCGATATCCGCGCGGTTGACAGGCTGTTTATACGAAATTATCGCAAGCGTTTCCAGCCCTGCACGTGAGATTCTTGTCCTGTCCAGTCCGCCGAAAAAAGTGCGGAGGTGTTCCACGTATTCTCTCCTGGTAACAAGCTCATATCCGCCCGCAACCGCCCGCATCTCGAGCCCGCGTTCTTCGAACTGAGACATCAATCTGCCAACCGCTTCGCCGACAAGACTCTCCTCTACATCCAGATGCCTTGCTATATCAACAATTTTCACGGGTCCCGGCGACAGAAACATTATGCATTCGATAATCTTGCTTAGCTCGTCTATGGTGAGCATTTCCGATAATCTCCTAATCGACCTTTTTTACTGATATAATTATGTCTCCGTAAGGAGCTGCCTGCTGCGCTATGATCTTTCCCTGCGTGACAAGATATACGATAGCGAGAAACGAGAGCACGGCTTCCACTTTCTCCGGTTTCTTTTCAACCAGATCCTTGAAGCTCACAGGCTCGCCCCGCCTGTCCACAATAAAATCAAAAACCTCGGATATCCTCATCGAAAGAATTCGCGCATCATCGATCTTAACATGATAAGAACGATCCTCGAGAGCGCGACGGTTTATCTGAACCATCGTGTACAAAATATCGTAAGGAGTCACTTTTTCGAGAAACACTATCTCGTCGATGAAGTCCGGTAAACTTCCTTCCTTCGTCTGGTAAAGCTTTATTCTTTCGCTGTTCTCTAACCCCAGTTCCCTGAACCAGTCCCGAACCGACACGAACTGCTGGTACTGGTCCAGAAGCCTTTCCCTAACCCTGGTCGGCTCTTCCTGCTCTTCATTTTCCTGATCTTCTTCAAGATCGAGTTCCTCTATCGGATCTTCGCAGGGAAGCAGGTTTCGCGATTTAACATACATAAGCCGCGAAAGATTGACAAAAGGAGTAAACAGGAACAGCTCCGGCGACTTGCCCACAAAATCGATCAGCGACTGCGCCACCTCTGACAACCTGACCTCGATGATGTCAACCTCGTGGCGGCGAACGTTCTCGATCAGAAGTTCATATGTACCTTTGTAACCGGTTATATCCAACCGGAATTCAACTATCATTTCTACTCCCGCCGGCTTTCAAAGCGCGAATACAAAAAACGCGATTGAGTGTATAATAGCCCATGCTATCCCGAATATGAAGTCCAAAACGCCCGACATAAGCAAAACCAGAATTATCAAAAAACCGAAAGGCTCGATCCGCTGTATCATCATCGCGCTTTCTCTCGGCAACAACATCATTAGAATCTTAGATCCATCCAGCGGCGGTATGGGCATCAGGTTGAACACCACAAGTATCGTATTCAAAGCCAGGAACTGAATCATTATCCGCCATATATAGTGCTGAATGTTCGAAGTGGCATATACCGCTCCACCGCTCATGTGAAAGAAACCGGCAAGAATAAGAATCTTCATTAAAACAATGCCGGCGACTATCAAAATCGCATTCGCCACAACACCGGCGAACGAAACTATTATGTCGTCTTTCCTCATGTTTCTGAAATTCAGCGGATTGACGGGAACCGGCTTAGCCCAGCCGAACCCCACCCCCGCCATAAACGACACAACAAAAAATATCATTCCTATCGGATCGACATGTACAATCGGGTTTAGCGTCATTCTGCCCATCAACCGCGCCGTGGGATCGCCCGCCCTGTTAGCAGCATAAGCATGCGCAAATTCATGAAAAGAAAGAGATATCATAAATAACGGGAAAAATATTACAAGAAATATTAACCTGTCACCCGATAGATTCATTGTCTGTATTCCTCAGCAGCATTTCCGCAAGTTCCATCTCTTCTTTTGCCCCGCTCACCAGGCCATCCCTTTTACGCCTCAACACTTCTTTTAGAGCCAGCCCTATTTTCTGATTCTCCGGATAACCCTTTTTTATCAGGTCGTCCCCTCCGATCTCAAGCCCGCTTCTTGCGGTCCGGTCAAAATAATACTCGATGTTTTTTCGCTCCGCTTCATCGCCGGCAGCGAAACGGCAAACCGAAATTTCAAACGGAAGTTTCTCCATTATATCCGCAACCTGCGAAGGCCTTGCCTCGTCTGTTTTCATCACCGAAACATAATCCGGCTTGTCCGTCTCGCAAAGCCTTAACAAAACTCCCGCTTCATGCCTCGTTGCGCTTATCCTTTTTGCAAAACTTACGAGAGTTTCAAGAGAATTGCCGACAGACAGCGAAGCAAGATATACCATCCACTCTTCAGCCTCGAATCCCTCGGGATGTTTTATCATTATATCCCAGGATTTTCTTGCCCTGTCTATGGGATAGAAAAGATCATAATTGGCTCTGAAGCCTTCTACGACAGCGCCATCAATCCCAAGTTCCTGAAGCATAATTATAGCCCGGACTCTGCCTGCATCCTGAAATATAAGCTTGAGTTCGTTCTTTATCCTCTGCCCTGATATACAATCGAAAGCCCTGCCTGCAACAGCCTCTTTCAGCTTCTTCAGCGTGGCTTTCTCGAACTCGAATTCCAGCCGTCCCGCGAACCTGATACCCCTGAAAATTCGGGTAGGATCATCAACAAAACTCTTCGAATGCAGGATCCTTAATTTTTTTGCCTGAATATCGTCGAGCCCCCCAAAAGGATCTATCAATTCCCCGAATTCGGATGGATTCAAGCTCACGGCCATCGCATTTATAGTAAAATCACGTCTTTTAAGATCGGCCTCGATCGTTGCGGGCTTCACCTTCGGCAGAGAGCCGGGTTCCGGATATTCCTCATGTCTCGCTGTAGCTATATCGAATTTCAGTCCGTTCCGGGCTTCCAGTGTAGCTGTTCCGAAAACCTTGTGCTGGACATAATCCATTTCAAGAAACGCCGCCGCTTTTCTCGCGAATTCTATCGCATCGCCTTCGAGGACAAGATCGGCATCCACGCTTGTGCCATTTAAAACAATATCGCGCACAACACCGCCGACAAGGCAGAGCCTGCAACCGCTCTTTTCTGCGACCGCTCCCATTTTTATCAGAGACTGAATTACATCAGCCCTGATTCTGGTTCTCAGTTCACCCGATAAATTCATTCCATCCTCATAAAGATATATTCGTGTTTCTGCGTCGCTTCTCTTCTCTTCGTCTCCCCTGTTCCTCTCTCCACAAAATCGACAGTGTATCCATCATTGATCAAAAGATAAAGCGGATATCCCTTTTTCGACAGATAGTTATGCTGTTCAAATATATAATTCACTGTAACATCAACAAGCAAATCATATTCCGGCTTGTTCACAACATCCGTGATCTGGAAGGTTCCTTCAGTTAAAAAATGATGACACGGCCTTCCAGAATACCTTTCTATTCCAGTGTAGGTGGTCTCTATATCGACTTCTCTCGGTATTCCCAGGAAATCCATCCCCATCACATCGTTCCATTTCCTGCCGGGTCTCACCGAGCCACGGGGTAACTCAAGCAAAAATCTCTTGATATCCAGCGCCGACGGCAATCCCATTCCTGTTGCGTTAAAAACCCTACCCTTTTTATCAAGCATGAATTTGAGACTCCCCAGCGATTCTCCAACAACTGAATGCCGTGCGCCTTCCATGCCGTGTGCCGAAATCGTGCAGGCATATCCCTGCGGAAGACTCTGCCTCACTTTGAGACGTATCTCGATAGCTCTCCTCTCTTCGCCTCTTTCCACAACCTTGTCTTCTTCAACAATTCTCCGGCTTGTGGCGAATTCATAAAAAAGCGTTTTCCCTTTGGGCAGCTTATATCTGACACCGCCGCAACCGGGGCTCAGAAATATCAGTAAAAGCATCAATACAGATAATGCGCCGTAAAGAGCCTTCTTTTTATTTTTTACTTTTTCTGCCTGCATTTTTTAATCTCGATGTTAGAATGTCGCACGCATACAGATCTTCCAGCGTTTCCCTTCTGACAACCAGTTCCGCCTTGCCGTTCCTTATAAGAACCGTTGCGGGCCGCGGGAACTTATTGTAATTCCCCGACATTGAATATGTGTAAGCCCCTGTTGAAAACACGGCCATCACATCGCCGGTTGCCGGGTCCGGCAGATCGATTTCAGGAATCAGCGTGTCGGTTTCGCAATGCCGCCCGCTCACCCGGAACTTCTTCACACCGGATCGCGAATCGGGTTTGTTTGCAATCACAGCTTCATATAGAGAACCGTAAAGCGCGGGTCTCGGATTGTCCGAAAGCCCGCCGTCGACCGCGACATAATTCCTGACTCCCGGTATCCGCTTCACAGGCCCTATGGTGTAAAGCGTAATTCCCGCAGGCCCCGCCAGCCCTCTTCCCGGCTCCAGCAGCAACCTCGGAGGAGCAAACCCGAACTCCTTTATCCCTTTTTTCAACTCACCGCAAATGACCGCAGCGAATTTCTCCGGCTTCGGCATCACCTGGTCCGTGGAATACCTTACGGGAAAACCTCCGCCGATATCAAAATCCTTTATTTCAATAGCATACGTATTACAAATCTTCGCGATAAACTCGACGCCGATTCTCACAGCCTTTTTGAAAGGTTCGGCCTCCAGTATCTGCGAGCCTATATGATAATGAATCCCGCAGAAATCGAGATTCCGTTTTTTCAATATGTATCCTATAAGCCCGAGCGCGGCGCCACCTTCGATAGGGACGCCGAATTTCGAATCCAGCTTTCCAACCTGCACCATTTCATGCACATGGGCTTCCACCCCGGGCGTAACGCGAAGCATTACCCTTGCCTTCATTTTCATCTTCCGCGCAACACGGTCGACCGTGTCCGCCTCGAATTCTGAATCAAGAACGATCCTTCCGACACCCCACATGAGCGCTTTTTTGATTTCATCTTCTTTCTTGTAGTTGCCATGTAATAACACATTGCCGAAATCCGCGCCGGCACGCGCCGCGCCCGACAACTCTCCTATGCTGGCCGCATCAAGCCCCAACCCTTCCTGAGTCATTATGCTGAGGACGGCGAGCATCGCGTTCGACTTGGTCGCAAACAATATCTTCACGTTTTCATATCTTTTCTCGAAAGCTTCCCGGTATGCCCGGCAATGCCCACGCAGCGTTTCCTCGTCAAGAACATATAACGGTGTTCCGAACTTCTTCGCGAGCGCCACCGTGTCGGCACCGCCGAAAGTCAGTTTCCCGTTCTTTATGCCCGCTCCCGGGTATTTATCCACTTTTACTCTCATCCGCAGTTCTCCTTTTATCTTCAATCCGCTCGACTATCGTCCCGCCTAACAGATCATGAAATCCCCTCTTGTATTTCCCTACAAATGTTATCAGTAATCCAAGAGAAAACATAATAACACAAGCAATGCCCGCCACGCCAAGAAAACCGAAATAATAATCAGGCAGTTTACCCCTCAGAATAGCTGCCCAGTTAAGCGTAACGCTCATTAAAGAGTATCCTACATAAGCCCATGAAAATGCGGCCAGAAAACCTATCCAGCGCCAGAACGCCGACGAAACCGTTATCTTCCCGCCTCCCCCATACAGCACCACCCTGACACCGAACAGCCATTTCCCTATCGTACAGCCGGAAATACTGTGCGAGATTATGAAATATAACGACGCGACCGTTATCAAAGCCACATAGACGCTCAACCTGTATCCTATCCCGCCTACATCGGACATCCAGCCCATCGAGATCAGCCTGAAAAGCCACGATACCGGCATCGTTATCATAATAATCAAAATGAAATCGATCGCCTTTGCCAGAATCCTGGCCGCTTCCTTTTGAAGCTTCAATCTGCCCGGTTTTATCGATTTCAAACCGGCTGATATCTTTTCTCTTGCTCCCGCTCGCGGCTTTCCTTCTTCAGCATCTCCCTCAACCTCAGCCCCGGGCTGCCGATCCGCATTCGGGCCTTTTTTCTTTAGCAAAACTGCGGCCTTTTTACCCTTTTTCAGGCATTTCGCGCAATATGTTTTCCCGCCGTAAAGCCTCTCGCACTCCGGGCAGACCGGGGCGCCGCATACCGCGCAAAATCCCGAAGCTTCACGGTCGGGATGTCTTTCACATGTTTTCTTTTCCATTAACTTCCAGCTTCTCGACAGGAATTTCTATGATTACATCGCCGCTGAACGCAACTGTCTTTTCATCCGGCTTAATCTCCATCGTGCCGCCTTCCACCCGTGCGCCTTCAAAATCGACCCTGACATCGCTCGCGGTGAGTACTCCCGTCTTTTCCCGCCAATCAACCCTCGACGCCGATATCTCATGCTGCTCGGGAACCATCCTGCCCGCTATCCCGCCTTCCAGGCTGACCCTTTTTTCCTTTGTGTCATAAAAAGTCAGAGGCGCCTCGAAATCAAGCTCGCTTTCTTCTTCACGTATGAATTTCGCCTCGGATTCTCTTAACTCGGTTATCCCCGATGCTGAATCCGATTTCACCGACTCCGCAGTAACAGTCCACTTAACCTCTCCATCTACATAATGAGAAATTTCCGGACGTGTTACGCTCACATCAGGCAGCATGGGGTCCTCGACATCCTCGCGCGGCTCCTCCTGTTTTACCTCCACCGGATCGTTTCTTTGCTCGGGCGGTCGGAAAACAGTTGTATAAGTGTAATAGAAAAGCGCGATCACCAGCGCCGGCAACACCAGCGAATACACTATTTTAGTAACAATATCACGCATCAAATCCACCCGACCGCTTCAAAGCTCCTTTGCGCTTTATATCCGCGGACTCATTCTTCTTCTTATTCTGAACGCTTCAACAAGCCCGGCAACCAGCTTCCCGAAATTCAGTTTCGATTCGCCTGCAATCCGCTCGCGGAACATGAAAGGCACTTCCTTTGCAACGAAACCCCGGCTGATCACGGCATAAAGTATTTCCTGCACAATCGAAGGACCGGGCGAGCAAACCCTGTCCCACGGCACCGCCTGCAGCGCCTCGCGCCTGAACCCCCGGTAGCCCGTCGTGCAATCCCTGACAGCCAGCCCCAGGACAACCCGCAGATACGCATTCGCCGCGCTGGTTATCCAGCCACGGATAAAACTCCTGCCGCTCTCACCGCCGCCCGGAACAAGCCGCGACGCTATCGCAACATCGGCCTCTTTCAGCGCATCGCTCATCGCATTCAGATACTCGGGCCCATGCGACCCGTCCGCATCCATTTCAAATATATATTTGTAATCCCTCTCAAGCCCCCAGCGGAACCCCGCCGCACCCGCATGTCCTCTTCCCTTCGGGCCTTCGCGCTCGATCAGATGCACCCGCGCGTCCGAACCGAACCTTCCGCGCACAGCCTCGGCGGTACCATCCGGCGACATGTCATCAACCACAAGGGCCTCGTACCGTTCCCCCTGCCCCAGAACACCTTCCAGAACGCCGATTATATTGTCCCGCTCATTGAAAGTAGGCAGAATTACAAGCGTATCTCCCATGAATCGTCCAATCACATAAACGCTTTGATCAACCGCGCCGCCCTCCGCGCAGCCGCTTCGAGCAGCGGGCCGCCTTCGGCAATCGCTCTGTCGAGCGCCATCGGCTTATCGACTATCGGGAACACCGCGGTGAACCCCGCCCTGTTCAGGCTATCTTCCTCCACCAGCCCGCCACAGAAGGCAATGACCGGCTTTTTATACTTTTTCGCAAGCTTCAACACACCGTATGGAGCTTTCCCCTGCGCGGACTGCGAATCCATAAAACCTTCCCCGGTCACAACCAGGTCGGCGGCCTTAACCCGCTTCTCCAGTTGCGTTATGTCGATCATAAGATCAATGCCCGACTGGAGTCTCGCTTCCAGAAAAGTCATCAACCCGTAACCTGTGCCGCCCGCGGCTCCCGCGCCGGGGTAATCACGCAGATCTTTTCCAAGATCGGCAAGCACAACATCGGCAAGATGCTCAAGCCCCGCGTCGAGCTGCCTCACCTGCGCGGGCGAAGCCCCTTTCTGCGGTGAATACACAGCCGCCGCCCCGTTCTCGCCCAGCAGCGGATTCGTAACATCGGAAGCGACCAGAATCTCAACCCCGGCCACCCCCGGGTGGCGCTTTCCCATATCTATTCTCGCAACCCGGCTCAAACCGCCACCACACGGCGCAACCGGTTTTCCTTTTGAATCGAGAAACCTGCAACCAAGCGCGGCGGCTATTCCCATCCCGCCGTCATTCGTCGCGCTCCCCCCGATCCCGACAATTATTCTTTTAACGCCCCTGTCCAGGGCGTCTTTGATCAACTGCCCCGTTCCGAAAGTTGTGGCTTTAACCGGGTCACGCTCGCTATCCTTCAACAGGGCAAGCCCGGATGCGCGGGCCATCTCGACCACGCCGGTTTTCCCGCCGTCCACAAGCAGGTAATCGGCCTTCCCGCTATTGCCGAGTGGATACCTGACCCTTTTGAATATCCGCTCCGACTTGACGCTCGAAGCCACCGCGTCAAGCGTTCCGTCGCCGCCGTCCGCTATGGGCACCTTATCGACGGACACACGCCCCATCCCTGATTTGAACCCCGCCGCGATGCGATCCGCCACTTCAATTCCTGAAAGGCTGCCCTTGAAAGGATTCGATGCGATTACAACTTTCATTTGCTGTCCCCTTCTTCCTTTTCTTCCGGTCAGATATTCGATCTCAGAATATACTGGAACGTCTGATAGATCAGCGCGAAATCCATCCACGGGTTGTAATTGTAAATATAGATGAGATCATACTTCAGCTTCAGAGACGGGTCGGTTTCATATCTCCCGCACACCTGCGCGATCCCCGTCATTCCCGGCAGCACCTTTTTCCGGTAAACATAAGCAGGCAGGCTCTGCTCGAATTTCTCGACAAACTCCGGCCTCTCCGGTCTCGGCCCGACAAGGCTCATGTCGCCTTTGATGACATTTATCAACTGGGGCATCTCATCCAGCTTGAACCGCCTGAGCGGTTTGCCGATAAGAGTCACCCTCGGGTCGTGGTCGCTCGAAAGCATCGGCCCGGTCGGTTCCTCGGCCCCCTTCACCATTGTCCTGAACTTGAGAATATCAAACAACTTTCCGTCACGGCCCACGCGGTCCTGCGAGTAAAAAACCGGTCCCTTCGACGTCAGTTTTATACCGACCGCAATGAGCAGCAGAAACGGCGATAGCGCCAGAAGCCCGATCACCGATATCACTATGTCCGTCAATCGTTTCAACAGAAAATACCTTTTCAGGAATATCCCGCTCGCAAACGCCACCAGAGGAACATCGCCTATCACGGTGTCGTGCCTCGTCCCGATCATTATCTCCTCGACACGCGGCACAAAATAAACACGAAGCCCCGGGTACTCGACATCGAGCCTGAAAGCGATCTCCTGCGCGTCTTCTACATCGTCCATTATCGCGACGAAATTTATTCTTCCTTCTCCCGCTGCTTCATACAACAACTCGATCTGCTCGGGATTCACACATCCTTCGAGCGTATACCTCTGCGGGTTTTCGAGCACCATTTTCTCTATGTGCGCACATCTCGCATCGCCGCCGAGAATCATTATGTGCCTGCTGGGGCACACGACCCTGAACCGCCTCTGGACAACTATGTGCAGAACCGCGTACATGATGTTCAGAAGGAAGTATGAAATAATGATAACGGTTCTCGGGAATTCGAAATTCCGGCTGAGAAACGTCAGTGCCATGATCGAAATCGTGCCGAAAGAGACGGACGAAAAAACCTTGAACAGGATCGAAACCCCATCATCGTCCTCGTCGAAATCATATAAACCGTTGAAATAAAACAGGCAAGCAAAAATCGCTGTTATGTAAAACCAGTTGTTCTGATACGCGCTGATGTTCCGGTCCGGCATGCCATGAATGAAGCGAACCGAAAAAACGCCCAGAATACAGGCGTTGAGCAGCACCGCATCAATCAGAGCAAGCAACCATGGCCTTTTATACATAATCAGTCTTTAAATAACCGCCTCAATCCTGATATTGTAAAATAGAATTATATAGCAAAAGATGAGATTATTATAACTAAAACGGTTGGAATTTTGTCATGGATTCAGTTATATGATACTTCGCCGGGGTCGATTTCCGTAATCCCGGGCGAGTCGCCGCAAACCCTGCAATCCGGGTCGCGCTTTATGCTCAATTCGTTGAACCGCATTTTCAACGCATCAAACAGCAGGAACCTTCCGCTCAGGGATTCTCCTGTCCCGACAATTAATTTGATCGTCTCGGCGGCCTGCACATTGCCGATCACCCCCGGAACAACACCCAGTATCCCCGGGTCGGACTCGTCCGCAACGAGATCGGAATCCGGAGGATCGGGAAACATACATCGGTAACACGGCCCGCCTTCCTTCGAAAAAACGCTCGCCTGTCCCTCAAACTGGTAAACGCTGCCATAGACAAACGGTTTTTTCTGCAAAACGCATGCGTCGTTAACCAGGTACCGCGTCGGGAAATTGTCGCACGCATCAACCACGACATCATACCCTTCGATCAGGCCCATCACATTGTCCGGCTCCGCCCGCCCGGCAATCGGCACCATCTCGACATCCGGGTTCAACTCCGCGATCCTCGCGCGCGCGGACTCGACCTTCAGCCGCCCGACATCGCCCGTGCCATGCAGAATCTGCCTCTGGAGATTACTCACGTCCACCACATCGGAATCCACAACCCCGATACGGCCCACCCCCGCCGCCGCGAGATAGTAAATAACCGGCGATCCCAACCCGCCGGCGCCCACGACGAGAACGCTCGCGGCAAGCAGTTTCTCCTGTCCCGCTTCTCCCACCTGCGGCAGAATCAGGTGACGGCTATATCTTTTTCGCCTGTTATCATCGAGCATATTATCTATTTCCCGGCGCCTTCCATTATATCAAGCGGCCCGCCGTCACAATCCATCTCCACGCCCAGGATTCCCGCGAGCGTAGGCGCAAAATTTGTCGTGAAAGCCGACGCGATTCCTTCTTTTTTTACACCCGGCCCGGCAAACATCATCGGCACGATCGAATCCTCAGGGCACAATGCGCCGTGCTGTCCGGGATGAAAATTGTCTTCCGCATTTATATTGTAATGCATATCGAAATAATTCAGCACCAGATGAATATCCGCATTCTTCGGATTATCCGTGCCCCTTATCCTGATCACCGGCTCAACATATTTCTCCGCATCGCCGCTGAAAAAATCTTCCAGTTCAACAAGTTCCCCCACTCCCTCGAACGGCGGACTGTTCCGGTAAACACGATATGGTTCATCGAACCGTTTTCTCGTCAGCAGAAAATCCACAAATCCCGGATACTTCCAGTCCCCGAAACGTCCTTCAGTCGCGGAAGCTCTCAGAAAATTGTTCAGAACCGGAACGACATCCTTCTCGAAATCCGGCTGGTCTTTCCATGAACCGGTACTCCTGTTTCTCAGGTAAATCCCGACACATGCGCCGTTGCCCTGCGTCAGAATGGAATCGAGCCCGTCCAGCTCATTGGATGACAGGCCCCTGCCCGGCGCCGAATACCCGGCATCCTCAATTAAAGGAATAACATCCGTGTACCACATGCAGCGATTTCTTTCAGTCTCGCCGATGCTGGTCTGTCCATGATCGGAGACAACCGCCCAGTATATTTCATCATCCGGACACACCCTCTCGATTTCGGCCCGGATTTCACAGAGCTCGCCGTCGATAAAATCGCGTAGATATTCCGCCTGGCCTTCAACGCCGTGCCTGTGGCCGTGGCTGTCGTTGCTGCCGAAATAAATCGACAGAAAATCCGCCGGCCCATGCTTCCTGATTGTTTCTATCACACGGGTTTTGAGCATTTTTTCATAAATCTGATACGGCTTTTCAAACTTCTCGACATAAGCGTAACGCACCATATCCCTTTTGCCGGGCCTGACCCAGCGGGTGGCGCCTTTAGCGAAAAAATGGAAAAAAGAATATGAAGTTTTCCCCGCCCCGCCGATCCACTCGAAAACGGTTTTGCTTTGCAGATCATTATTCATCTGCCCGCCCTCGTTCCTGTCCGGCAGAAGCAGCGACGGAAACCCGAACAGCCGCCTGTCCAGCGAATGCAGCGCCTCGTGAAGCCCGTTGAGATAAGACCTCCCACGCACGGGGACCGAAAATCTGTCGATCCACTCGTTGTTCAAAACACCGTGCTTTTTATAAAAATCGCCGGTATAAATCGAAGACCAGCAACAACCCGTCGTCGCGGGAAACATCGTCACCGCTCTCTCGACCCTCGTACCGTTTTCCATCATCCAGTTGAAAAAAGGTACTTCGCCCCTGTCGATCAAACCGTAAAGCGTCTGCTGATGACACCCGTCAATGCCAATCATTACAATTCTCTTTGCCATGATGCACCTCGCAAGCTGTAAAACAACCAACACAAATAAGAAAACCTTGTTCAGGTTAAAAAATAGTATGTCTAACAGCATAACATGTCAACGCGCGCCGCGCCCCGGGAATCGCAAAAAGCTTTTAAAAAGACAAATTTTCCAATAACGCCTGTATTTAAAAGGATTTCTTGTTCTTGACACCTGAAAAGGTTCAGCTTAGAATGTTGAACTGGTCGCGTTATCGGCGACGTAGCCAAGTGGTAAGGCAGAGGTCTGCAAAACCTCCATTCGGCGGTTCAAATCCGCCCGTCGCCTTGCAATGTGGGTGGTTAGTTCAGGGGGAGAACGTCTGCTTGACGTGCAGAAGGTCACTGGTTCGAATCCAGTACCACCCAAAATCGATCTGCTTATGCCGATTGTATTTTATGTCAGGAATTGAAATCAAGTAATCGGTTCTGTACCGGATATGGTTGGTTGTCTATTGACGTAATATAGGTAATTTGCTATATTACAAAGTCCGGTTTGAATAAAACCGATTAAAAAGAAAGAGAGGTTCTGCGGGAACAACTTGAAAAAACGGTCGAAGAAACACGTTTACGTGCAGAAAACCCGGGTCAATGAAGAGATCAAGGCACGAATGGTGCGAACGATTACCGACGACGGAGACTTACTCGGAGTAATATCGATTGAAGAAGCGCTTAAAGCCGCTCAGGAGAAAGATCTTGATCTGGTAGAAGTTGCGCCGGATGCGGATCCGCCGGTATGCCGGATCATGGATTACGGCAAATACCTGTACGAGAAACGTAAAAAAACAAAGAAGTCTAAAAGCCATACTTCTACACTAAAGGAAATCAAACTTCGGCCCAAGATAGGCGATCACGATTTTAACTTCAAATCGAATCACGTTAAAAGGTTCCTGGAGGACGGAGACAAAGTAAAAGCTACAATTATGTTCAGAGGCCGCGAGATGGACTTTACCGAGATAGGTAGAGACCTGTTGTTAAGGCTCGCGGATGTGCATAAAGAAAACTCTACGATAGAGAGAATGCCGAAATTAGAGGGCCGCAATATGATAATGATACTTGCGCCCTTAAAAAAGCAGGGATGACAGAGAAATGCCTAAGATGAAAACGCACAGGGGAGCAGCAAAACGCTTCCGGAAAACAGGTTCCGGGAAAATCGTCCGGAAAAAAGAAGGAATGGGACATCTGCTCTCAGGAAAAAGCAGAAAAAGGAAACGGCGCCTTAAACTTATGGCAACCGTAACAGGCGGCCAGCTTGAACAGGTTAAGAAGTTGACCGGAATGTAACACATGTTCGTGTTTTTATAAGGAGCAGTAATCATGCCACGCGTAAAAAATGCAATGTTGTCAAGAAACAAGATGAGGAAAGTCCTCAAACGTTCTAAAGGCTACAGGGGAACAAGAAGCAGGCACTATAAAAACGCTCACGAGGCTGTTATGCATGCCGATGCATACGCCTACAGAGACAGAAGGAACAAAAAACGGGATTTCCGCAAACTCTGGATCGCCAGGATCAATGCAGCGACCAGACAACACGGCATATCCTACAGTGTCTTTATGGCTTCTCTGAAAAAGGCCGGTATCGAGCTCGATCGAAAAGCCCTTTCGGAGATGGCTATTCATAACCCTGACGCTTTCGCAAAACTCGTTGAAACAGTCAAGGGAAACGCTGCCTGAACCATTATTCAGCAGGCTTAAAGACAGATCATCGAAATCCGCGCCGCTTCGCTTTCCAACGGTCGAGGCGGCGTTTCTATTTAGGGAAAAAGATTAAATGCAGAACAACCTGGAACTAAGGATAGAAAGCCCTCAGAACAAAACCATCAAGAGTTTTGTCGAGCTGAACTCGCGCAAGGGCAGAAAGCAGACCGGACACTTCCTCGCAGACGGCATCCGCATCGTCAGGGAAGCGCTTAATGCAAAAAATTCCTATGTCCACAATATCCTTATTTCAGAGGAACTCGAAACAAGCGATTCGATACGGAAAATTGTGGATCTCTGCATTCAAAAACGCATAAGAATTTACTACGTGCCGCGGCAGCTTATGAAAAAAGTGAGCCGTTCCGAAACCACCCAGGGCGTCGTTGCGGAGGTCTCGATGAAAAAAGAGCTTTCGATAAGCGACGCAGATTTCAGCGGATTGTCCATACTTGCTCACGGGATTCAGGATCCGCGCAACATGGGTTTGCTTATCCGCACAGCGGAAGCGGCGGGCGTGAGCGCGTTTTTTGCTCCCCCGGGCTCAACCGATCCCTTCAACCCGACCGCTGTCCAGACCTCGATGGGCGCTGTTTTTCATCACCCGATCATCGCAGGCGAAGACAGCAGCCTCGTGATCGAAACCGCAAGGGAAGAAGGAGCACAGATCGTCGGCACATCAGTCTCCGGCGGATTGCCTGTTACTCAATGGATGGAAAATCCGCCCGAGAAACTCATGCTGGTCATGGGCAACGAGGGAACCGGGCTGGATTACGAAATAACAAAGCAGCTCGATTTGATGATCACTCTTCCGATGTGGGGAAAAACGGAATCCTTGAACGTAGCTGTTTCATCAGGAATAATACTCTACCTTGCGAGATTTGCGGGGATGGAAAAACAAGATAAAGAAGGTGTTTGAAATGGACCGGGAACTTGAAGTATTGATCGAGGAAGGTACCGCGGCGATAACAGCCGCGGAATCGATGCAGGATCTGCAACAGACAAAATCGGCTTTCCTCAGCAAAAAGGGCAGAATCGGCGAGCAGATGGCCCGTATTCGTGATCTGCCAAGCAACATGAGAAAAGCTTTCGGTGAAAACATCAACACCGTGAAAATAAAGCTTGAAGAAGAGTTTGAAAACCGAAAAGCTGTGCTTCATGAAAAGAAACTTCAGGAAAAAATTGCGGCCCAGCGGCTGGATGTCAGCCTGCCCGGACTGAGGTTTCCCGCCGGCAGATATCATCCTCTCACAAGGATATGGAACGAAGCGGCTGAGATATTCATTGCGATGGGATTCGACGTGGTCGAGGGCCCGGAAGTCGAGACGGAATGGTACAATTTCGAAGCTCTCAATCTCCACGCAGACCACCCGGCGCGCGACGAACAGGACTCTTTCTACATCTCGGACTCGACCCTTCTCAGAACCCAGACATCGCCCGTTCAGATCAGGACAATGGAACGCATCGGGAAAACCCCGATCCAGATGGTGGCGCCGGGAAGAACATTCCGCCGCGACACGGTAGACGCGAGCCACTCGCCGGTGTTCAACCAGATCGAGGGGCTGATGATCGACAAGAACATAACAATGAGCCACCTCAAGGCCGTGCTCGAAGCCTTTAATAAGGAGATGTTCGGCAAGGACGTGAAATCACGCTTCCGCCCCGACTATTTTCCGTTTACCGAGCCGAGCGTGGAGATTGCCATATCGTGCATAATGTGCGGAGGCAAAGGCTGCAATGTCTGCAAAAGGAGCGGCTGGATCGAGATACTCGGCGCAGGAATGGTTCACCCGCAGGTGCTCCGTAACGGCGGCCTCGACCCGGATGAGGTGAGCGGTTTCGCGTTCGGCATCGGGATCGACCGTGTGGCTATGCTCAAATACCAGATTGACGACATCAGGCTGCTTTATGAGAATGACCTCAGATTCCTCGAACAATTCTGATAAAGCAAACTTACGATAAAGGAGTGAAACGATGCAGATTCCCGTTGAATGGCTCAAAGAATATGTGGATTTCGAAGAACCCATAGAAGAGATCGCTGAAAAACTGACGATGGCCGGCCTCGAGGTCGGCGAGATTCTGGATGAACGATTCGATTACGATAATTCCTTCGTCGGCGTAATCGACAGTTGCGAAAAGCACCCTAAAAGAGAAGACTTTTACGTGTTGACCGTCGGTGGTTCGGACAAGCCGAGAATCGTCCTGACCAACCTGCGCCCTTTTGAAAAAGGCGAGATTATTCCTGTCGCTTATGAGGGATACGTGTTCCCTGACGGCTCGAAGCTGGAGCCGATGAAATTCAGCGGCGTGACCTCCGATGCAAAGATAATGTCGGAATGGGACATCGAATACTCGGACGACCAGGGCGTGGTTCTGCCACTGCCGGAAAATGCCGGGGTGGGCAAATGCGTTCCCGATGTCATGGGGATCACGACCAAAGTTTTCTCTTTCGACATGACCCCCAACCGCGGCGATTTCCTTTGCGTATTCGGAATAGCACGCGAACTGTCCGCCATACTTGGCAGTCCTCTCAAGAAAAACGTGTTCGATGTGGAATTCCCGGAAGAGAAGCTCGATGTCGATTATTCAGTGGAGATAAAAGACCCGGACCTCTGCCCGAGGTATACGGGAAGGCTGTTCCACGATATTAAAATATGCGAGTCGCCGCTGAAGATCAAACGCAGGCTGAGAGCCTGCGGGATGCGCCCGATAAACAGCATCGTGGACATCACCAACTATGTGATGCTCGAAACCGGCCAGCCGCTTCATGCGTTCGATCTGGACACCCTCGAAGACAGGGCCATAATAGTCCGCAGGGCCGCAAAGGACGAAAAGATCATCACCATCGACGATATCGAGCAGGAACTGACTGAAAATATGCTTGTCATCGCCGACAAATCCGTGCCTGTCGCCGTCGCCGGCGTGATGGGCGGAATGCTAACCGAGATCACGGACAAAACAACCAACATGCTGCTCGAATCAGCACAGTTTGAACAGAGAAGTATAAGGAGAACCTCCGTTTCTCTCGGGCTAAGAACCGAAGCATCGGTAAGATACGAAAAAGGAGTTCCCGTTATAAGCTCCGCAGCCGCTTCGAATTATGCGTCTTACCTTATTCATAAACACGGGTGGGGAACACCTTTAAGCGGCATGATCGATGAATATCCCAACAAACATGTTCCGATCGTGATAACAGTCAAACCTGAAAAAATCCGCAACTATATTGCCCCGGAAATCACGGACGAAATAATCATAGAGTCGCTCGAAAAACTCGGCTTCCTGATCGAAAAGAAAGGTGACGAAATTTCCGTTACCGTTCCCGGGCACAGGACGGACATTCATATCTGGCAGGATCTTTCCGAAGAAGTGGCAAGGATATACGGCTATGAAAAGATCGCGTCCTCCCTCCCCGATGTAAAAACGCACCGGGCGGCAATGATGCCCAATCTGTCGAAAAACGTAAAGCTCCGCGAGCTGCTCGTTCGATGCGGACTGACGGAATCCGTCTCATTCAGTTTCACCAACACAGAAGAACTGAAAAAAATCTGGGCCGAAAACACGCCGGATGCGGTTGAGATAAGAAACCCGCTGACTGAAGATCACACGCATCTGCGGCCTTCGATTGTTCCGAGCATGCTTAAAATAGTTGCTCACAACAATAAAAACATCGGTGACAAACCATTGAGAATGTTCGAACTCGGACGCATCTTCAGCAAGTCCGGCAGCGATGTTTCGGAAACCGATTCTCTCGTGATCGCAACCTGCGGAAATTCTCTTGTAACACCGACGAAATCCGACTACCAGTTCAGGCAGGTCAACTACTATGTCCTCAAGGGAATTGTCGAACAGTTCCTCGAAGGAGTGACGACAAAGAGAGTTGTTTTCAAAACCGGCGGCTCCGAGATGTTCCATCCTTACAGGAAATGTGAGTTCTTCGTGGACGGGACAAAAATCGGGGAGCTCGGTGAAGTTCATCCCGGTGTGAGCGAAAACTTTGAAATCAAAGATACTGTTTCAATCGCCGTGTTCGACCTCGACAATGTTAAAACTCTGCTCGGAGAGCAACCTGTTTATAAATCGATTTCGCGATTCCCGGCAATGGCAAGAGACCTGTCGATAATCGTGTCCGACGAAACTTCGGCACAGGATATAGAAGATATTATCTACAAAAATGGAACAGGGCTGCTGACGGCTCTCACGCTTTTCGACGTCTACAAGGGAGACGTTATCGGAGAAGGAAAAAAGAGCGTGTCTTTCGCGCTTGATTTCAGGCATGAGAGCAGAACCCTCAACGATGAGGATCTTTCTCCGATCATTGATAACATCGTTAAAGAAATCGGAGAAAAACTCGGGGGCAGTCTCCGGGAAAAATAGGAACAACCGGCATATCGAAAAGAGCCGTTTGGCAAATATGGGTATATACGCCGTGTGGCACCCGAAACCATGTTGTGCTTGATTGCTTAACGGTACACTATCGATTGGATTTCCGCCTTCTCTGGTATGGCAACATAATAATTTTTAATGACATCATATTAAAGACTTCATGCACAAAGAACGACGCTTTGTACATGGCACACCAGAATATTTTTGCATTAAGGATTGGATTCCTGCCTTCGCAGGAATGACAGCGGGTAAGGTCTCCAGCAGGCAAGCGCCATGTGGATTGCCCGTAAAAGTCAAACTGAAAGTTTTGGAAGGATTCTCAAGTCGGGATTGCCGCGTAGTTCGCAAGGCGACAGGCCCTGCTCACTTCTCGCAATGACAGGACAAAAGAAACACTAAGGTGTTTTAAGTTTGAGCTGTCCACTAATCGAGTATGTAAAAAAACAAAAAGCAGGCAAGGCCTACCCGCCCGGAAAGCACGTCCCCTGGCCGTCCTGCCCCCCCTGGATTCCCGATCTCCGTCGGGAATGACAGATAATATGTAATGATGACAGCGGGTAACAGTAGCAGTAATAACTGAACAAGTAACACTAAGGTGTATTTTCAAAGAGCTACATAATCACGAAGCGAGAACGTAAAAGGACAAAAAGCCGGCTGGCCTGCCGGCCTGGACCGCCGTCATTCCGGCATGTTGTAAGCCGGAATCCAGGAAAAGACATTCCCACTTCAGCGGGCAACGTTCCCATGCGGATTACCCGTAGAAGTCGAGCGAAGCGCGAAAAGTTTTGAAGGGATCCTTAGGGGGAACTTTTTCAAAAGTTCCCCTTAAGCGCCGGGGACTTACTCGGCCCCTGTGACGATACGGCTCGCAGGCATGCTCAAACTGCTGGCCGAGCCATCAGGTGCCACACTCTCCACAAAATACAGCGAGCCTTTCACCTCAAGCTCCGACGGCAATATATATTCCGTTGCTGCTATAGGGACAACATTCAGCAAAGATAAAAATCCTGTTTCTTCCTGCCTGTAAATATTGTATCGATAATTGTCGGGATTCTCACCGCTCCAGACTAATATTACCCTGTCTCCTTCGCTCCAGACCTTAACAACCTGCGGCGGCAGCGCACAATATTGCTCAGCATCGCTTTCATCGTTAAACATGATAGCATCCGGGCTGTCCGGAAACCTGCCGGTCGCATTTTCGATATTCCTGCTCATCTTCACTGCGTCATATTCATTGAGCGGAATGAATTGCGCGAGAAATTCCGGAGAAACAAGTGAATATGAAGGAGAAATATCGGAGTATGCAATATGAAAAGAAAAAACAATCAGTATTGTCGCGACAGCCGTAATGCAGCTTTTCATACTATCACTATCTTTTACTTTTTTGACTTTTTGCCGAGCGCGCCACCCGGATGCCTGTATGCGAAATCGGATTTCTTGAAATCCTTCGACCTCGCAACGGCAACAGCAAGCGCATCTCCGAGAGCCAGCGTCACCGTCGAGCTCGACGTAGGCGCGAGATCCAGGGGATCGGCCTCTTTATCTATTCCTATATCAAGCCAGACATCGGCGGTTTTGCCCAGCGGGGAATTTTTATTCCCGGTCATTGCAATGACTTTTAATCCGTAGCTCTTTGCTATTTGAGCAGCGGAAACGACTTCGGCAGTGCTCCCCGAGTTTGATATCGCTATCAGGACATCTCTCGGTTCCATCATCCCGGCGTCTCCGTGAAGCGTCTCCGTCGAATGCATAAAAAAGGAAGGCGTCGCAAGACTCGCGAGCGATGCGGCTATCTTTTTACCGACATGGCCCGACTTACCAAGCCCGCTCACGATTACCTTTCCCCTGCATGACCTTACCAGCTTCACCGCCTCCGCAAACTCATCACCCAGCCTCGCCTCAAGACTGCTGATTGCACGAGCTTCTTCAGACAACACTTCTTTTCCCCATTCAAGATACTTCTTCACCTTCGTCAGCCTCCCCGGTTCTGTCAACAGCGTCAACTACTTCCTCACCGCCGGCTTTAGCAAACCTGTAACCCAAAAGCACAGCGCCCACAACAGCCGGAACAAACACAAAAACAGCGGCTTTAGCAGCTCCTGAATTTATTGTAACAAGATAGAAAATCATTCCAAGCGCAACAGGAACCGCAACGGCAAAAACCTTCAGCCGCATCATGGCAATTATTAAAAGCAAAACAAGCGGAACGGTCGCCCTGCCCGTCACAACATACAGCATCTGAACATTGAAATCCCGCCAGACAATCGAAACAGCCCCGATTCCAAAAGACCACAACAAAGCCCATGCGTATATATAGATCAGCAGTCTGTAAGGTTCTCTAACCCCCGCAAAAAAAGCTTTCCCCATCCTTGCGGCGAAACTTCCCGCAACCGCGCCCGAGAACCTGTAGCCCGACCAGATAGTACTCGCACATGCTGCAAGCAACAGGTTCAACACTAGCAGTTCCACGCTGCTGTTTATATCCCAGCCGACCCGGTAGTTCCCGAAAAACTGTACAGGCCCCCTGACAGCTCCATACTGAATGCCCGATTTCATTATGAACACCAGCAGCAGCGCTGAACACGCAACGGCAACAGCATGCGACAGCATCGAATGCGACTTCAGTTCCGCTTCTACGAAAACCTTTATTCCTCTTCCCTGCGACGCGAAAGCCATCCATATCAGAGGAGAGGCTGCTATCGCAACGATAACGAATTTTTCCATACTGCGAGTGCCTGTAAAAACCCATCCTGTCAGCAGCAGATAAGCTACCACCAGCACCGAGAAGTTAAAGTTCTTCAAGCTTTTTCCATGCCTCCTCAACCTGCCCGCGCGTTCTCTCCAGGCTTCCGCTATTGTCAATCACCACATCCGCAAGCGCGATCTTTTCATCCTGCTTCATCTGGCTCCTTATCCGGGCTCCAGCATGCTCTGCATCACAGCCGTCCCGAACCCTTATTCTCTCAACCAGCGATTCCTCATCAGCCGAAACAACCCAGACGCTCTGCACCATTTTGTGCATTCCACTCTCGAACAGCAACGGGACAACAAGAACAACAGCCCTCGCCGCCGAATCTTTGATCATCCTGCCGACCTGCTCGATCACAAGCGGATGGATCAGAGAATTCAGCTTCTGCCTTTGCGCCTCATCATTGAACACGATATCCGCGAGCGCCTCTCTGTCAAGACGGCCTTCGCTGTTCAAAACAACCTTACCCCAGTTCGCGACTATCAGATCAAACCCGCGTGTTCCCGGTTCGACAACATCCCTCGCCACTACATCGGTATCGATGACTTCGGCCCCGAGGCCGGCAAGCATATCGGCAACCGCACTTTTTCCGCTTCCGATTGTTCCTGTGAGCCCGATAATAAACATTATTGAAATTGCCGTTTCAATTCAATTTCGCTTTATGAATTATAACAGTTCATAAGAATGATGTATAACAACAATCGTGATTTCCGGAAAGTTTTAAAAAATAAAAAAGCCCGGCAGATCACGCAACCGGGCTTTCTGAAATATTCGATGGAACAGATTATTCGATACCGTCAAGCTTGCCTTCCAGCATATCGCCGAGGCTTACGCCGCTGCTTCCGTTATCATAGTACTGTTTCATTTCGTTCGGAACACTCGCCCCGCCCTGAGTTACAAGACCAAGCTTGATGCGCTTGTTCTCCATGTCTACATTCAGAATCTTGACCTTAAGCTCGTCGCCGGCCTTGAATTTCTTTCTGTCATCCTCGCCGGCGGACTGGATTTCGCTTATGTGCAGAAGCCCTTCGAAATCATCTTTAAGCCTGACAAACATCCCGAACTTGACAACTTTTGAAACAGTCCCGGTCATCTCTGAATCCACAGGGAATTTATCCGCGGCGCTGTTCCAGGGATCTTCCTGTGCCTGCTTGATGCTCAAAGAAATCTTCTTGTTCTCGACATCGACATTAATAACCTTTACCCTGATCTCATCGCCGCAATTCAACACCTGTGATGGATGCCCTACCCTTGACCATGCAAGTTCCGAAACATGGGCCAAACCTTCGGCTCCTCCGATATCGACAAATGCGCCGAAATTGGTCAGTCGCGTTACTTTGCCCTCAACAAAAGAACCGACTTCGAGATTCTCATAAATCTCTCCCTCTTTTTCCTTTTGAATGCGCTTTTTGTAATCGCGATGAGAAACAACAATGTTTTCGGTTTCAGGATTGAACTCAATAATCAGCACCGGGAAGGTTTTTTCAATAACCTCCGACTGATCCTGGACCTGCATACCCAGATGAGAACCCGGAAGAAAAGCATGTCTGGGCAAACCTATATCCATCCGGTAGCCACCCTTGACCTGCTGTGTTATCTTTCCTTCTATCGGTTCACCGTTCTCGGACTTCTTTCCGTAATCATCCCAGAGCCGCTTCTCGACGACCTTGCTGTAAGAAAGATAAATATCCTCTCCTGATATACGATTGACCATAACCTCGACTTCATCATCGAGCTTCAGTTCTTTATCCGCATCCGGCCCTTTCTTGAACTCCTCTACGGGAATTCTGCCTTCGGATTTGAAACCGGTACTTACATAAACAAACTCTTCGTCGATCTTGGAAATCCTGCCCAGGATAATATCTCCTACTTCAAGCGTGAAAGGCATATTCATCGCTACGCTCAGCGGGGTTCCGAAATAATCATCTTCCATCTTGCCTTTGCCCTTTTCTGCTGCCATTACTACATTCCTCCATATATACATCTCGTTAAAGGCAGTACATTTTAAATCAAAACAAATCAAAAGACAATCTTTTTTGAGTCCTGTATATATCCCTTAACGATCGTTTTTCGCTCTAAAAAGAAACCAGCTTTGCCGACCTTATCCCACCAAATTTTCTTATCTTTTTCATCATTTCGGCGGGAACATCATCATCAACTGCAATTGCCATTACGGCATTGCCGCGAACCTTTTCGCGCCCTACCTGCATTCCCGCTATGTTAATGTTGCTTTCGCCCAGCAGCATTCCAACTTTACCGATCATTCCCGGCTTGTCGGTGTGGCTGATCAGCAAGTATGTGCCTTCCGGCACAAGATCTATATTGAACCCGTCTATCAGGTCTATCCTCGGTTCTTTCCCGCCTATCAGGTGCGCCGCAACCGTTCGTTCCCTGCTCTTCTCAACCAGCTTCGCCGTGATCCTGCTTTCGGATGAAATATCGCAACATTCGTCCCTGCTCACTTCAACAACATTAATTCCCCTTTCCCTGCACAGTATCTGCGCGTTCACCACATTCACCGTGTCGGAAAATCTTCGCCTCATCATTCCCAGCAGGAAATAGTTCGTAATGATGGAAGTCTGCATTTTTGACACTTCACCCTCGTAAAGTATTTCAACAGACTTCACCGGCGAACTCCTCAAGCCTTCCAGCAGCATGCCCAGCTTCTCCACCATATTGAAATACGGCTCATGGAGTTTGAGAACTTCCGGTTTCATAGCCGGCATATTAACCGCCGTTGTAACCGGTTTCCCGTTCAGGAAATTAGAAATTTGTATCGAAACGTCAACCGCTACATTCTCCTGCGCCTCAACCGTCGAGGCTCCAAGATGCGGTGTCATAATTATATTCGGATGCCCCATGAGAATGCTGTCCGCGGGCAGCGGCTCTTTCTCAAAAACATCGAGCCCCGCCGCCGCAACCTTCCCGCTGTCTATCGCTTCGACCAGAGCTTCCTCGTCGACCACCCCGCCGCGCGAACAATTTATGATGAACACACCGTCCTTCATCCTTTTGAAATCATCCTTTGAACATAAATGATATGTCTCTTTGGATTTCGGCACATGGAAAGTGATATAGTCCGACTCTTTCTGGAGAGTACCCTGATCAACCATCACGGCGCCTATCTTCTCGACTGCTTCTTCATTTGCATACGGATCCGACACAATCACATTCATGCCGAGTCCGATAGCGCGTTCGGCCACCAGCTTTCCGATTTTTCCGAACCCCACCAGGCCCAGTGTTTTCTGGTATACCTGAGAACCCATGAACTTGCTTTTTTCCCACTTGCCTTCTTTCATGGAACAATACGCCTGCGGAGTTTTCCTCGACAGCGCCATAAGAAGCGCGATCGTCTGTTCCGCCGCCGATATTATATTGCCTTCAGGAGAATTAACGACAAGTATCCCGGCCTTTGTCGCAGCGGCGACATCGATGTTATCGACACCGACACCGGCACGCCCGACGATCTTGAGATTCTTTGCGGCTTTGATAACCTTTGCCGTAACTTTCGTCGCGGCCCTCACTATCTGGGCATCATACCGTGGAATGATTTTTATCAACTCGGCTTCGCTCAAGCCCGGTTTGACATCCACGGTGCAGGTTTTTTTAAGGATGCTCACACCCTTTTTTGAAATTTTATCGGATATAAGAACTCTGGGTTTCGCTTTAGTCACTCAGAAAAACCTCCTCTGCCGCCCTGGATCCGGCTCCAAGATCACATTCATAGCCCAGTTCCCTGAGCGTCATTTCCAGTGCCGTCATCGCAAGCATAACATCATGATGTGTCGCATATCCCATGTGCGCGATCCTCACGATCTTGCCCTTGTAGGGATCCTGCCCGCCGGCTACTCTAACACCATACTTGTTCGTCATTGTACTGACTATTTTTTTGCCGTCGACTCCTTCGGGGACCGCAAAGACAGTTTCCACATACGCAAGATGTTCCGAGAACAAGGCCAGTCCGAGCGCCTGAACCCCGGCCCGGGTTGCTGCCGCAAGTTTTTTATGCCGCGCATACACATTGTCCAGTCCCTCTTCAAGCAACATGTCAAGAGACTCATTGAGGCTCAAACAAAGAGACACGGGCGTTGTAAACGGCGTGTCACCCGATTTGTCGAACGACTTTTTATACTTTTTCAGATCGAAATAAAATTTCGGTATCGTTGACTCCTCGATCGCCTTCCATGCTTTTTCGCCCCGAATCCCGACAAAAGCCATGCCCGGAGGAAGCATCAGCGCTTTTTGCGAACCTGTGGCGACGAGGTCAACTTTCCAGTCGTCCATCCTCATCTCCATGCCTGCGAGAGAGCTGACCGCATCGACTATGAAAAGCGCGCCGTAGTCATCGACAATCGGGCCGATCTCTTCCAGCGGGTGCATTACGCCCGATGAAGTTTCACTGTATGTTATGAATACCGCTTTGATGTCCTTTTCTTTTGAAAGAATATCCTTGATCTGTTCCGGCGTAACAATCCGGCCCCATTCCACGTTGATCTCTATAACATCTATTCCCCAGGTGCTGCACATCTGAGAGAATCTTTCGCCGAATTTCCCCGCTATTCCCACCACGACACGGTCACCCGGCGACAGTGTGTTGATAACACATGCTTCCATGGCCCCGGTCCCGGATGCTGAAAGCATAAAAACATCGCCTTCAGTTCCAAAAACCTTTTTAAGCTTGGGTGTGATTTCCTTGAATATTTCGCCAAATTCCACAGAACGATGATGCATAATCGGAACCGCACCTGCAGCGGCTATGCGATGAGGAACCTGAGAAGGCCCCGGTGTTAAAAGAACTTCTTTCCTCATTTTACTTCAACCTCACAAGATCTCTTTTTCCAATATCAGTCCGATATTGTACATTATCCCAACGGATTTTTTTAACTGCTTCGTAAACTTTATCTTGAGCCTCCTGAAGCGTTTCTCCCATACCGGTGATGCCAAGAACTCTCCCGCCGCCTGTCACGAACTCGCCATCCTTCTCGCTGGTCCCGGCGTGAAAAACAATGACATCGTCCATATTCGCCGCTTCTTCGAGGCCTTCAATAACTTTTCCTTTTTCATAACTGCCCGGGTATCCTCCCGAAGCCATAACAACACACAGCGCCGAACGGCTCGCGGGCTTCCACCGCGCGGTCTTCACATCACCGTTCACAGCCGCATGGAACATTTCCGCGAGATCGCCCTCGATCAGCGGAACAACAACCTGCGTTTCGGGATCCCCGAACCTGACATTGAATTCCAGAACCGAAGGCCCTTTTTCCGTAAGCATAAGACCCGCATATATGACGCCGACGTATGGCGTCCCTCGCTCGTTCATCCCATCGACAACGCGCTGAAGAACCTTTTCCCGGATTTCATCTATCAGATCAGGCGTGACAATGGAAACAGGCGAGTACGCGCCCATTCCACCGGTATTCGGTCCCATGTCGTCATCGAGCGCCCGCTTGTGATCCTGCGACGGGGTCAGCACCACCATGTTTTTTCCATCCGAAAGCGCTAGAATCGAAGTTTCCTCGCCCTGGAGACAATCTTCGATAATCACACAACTTCCGGCCTCGCCGAACACCCGGTCAAGCATAATATCTTTTAAAAACGCGTCCGCTTCATCCCGTGTCTTTGCGACAAGAACTCCCTTTCCGGCCGCAAGTCCATCCGCCTTGATAACAGTTGGATAGTCAATTTTATCAAGATGTGCGACTGCATCTTCGAGCTTTTCGAAAACCTCGTAACCGGCAGTCGGTATCCCGAATTCTTTCATAAACTCTTTCGCGAAAACCTTGCTTCCCTCGAGTTGAGCGCATGCCCGCGAAGGCCCGAACACTTTGAGCCCCTGTTCCTCGAACCTGTCGGTAAGCCCCAGGGTCAGAGGCAGTTCCGGCCCGGCAACCGTGAGATCGATGCCTTTTTCGGAAGCGAAACGCGCGAGATCGTCAATTGCGTCGGCTGCAATCGGAACACATTCCGCAACCCCTGCTATGCCGGCGTTCCCGGGTGCGCAATATATTTTTTCCACGGAATCGCTCTGCGCCAGTTTCCAGCAGAGAGTGTGCTCTCTGCCTCCTCCTCCTACCACCAGAATTTTCATCTTAAGTCAACCCCCGACCTGAAGATTGGTTTTCGATTATAAAACATTTTCTATGCTGTGTTATAAATTTTTCGAAAAACATGTCAATGCGCCTAAACCGCCAGGCCGCATCAGGGAGCAAAATCTATAAACTTTACGAATAAGGCTTTCTGTCCGTATAAGACTCGAACCTTGTATATCTCTTGAGAAAAGTAAGATCCACCCTCCCGGTGGGGCCATTCCTGTGTTTTGCAATAATCAGTTCCGTTTTTCCTTCGTCCGCCTCTTTCGGGCCTTCATTATAGCCCTCGTCATCTTCTCCCGCGTCTCCCTGCTGTTCCTTATAATAATCCGGTCTGTAAAGGAACAGCACAAGGTCGGCATCCTGCTCGATCGAGCCGGATTCACGAAGATCCGACAACTGCGGGCGTTTGTTTTCTCTTTTTTCAACCGCCCGCGAAAGCTGCGATACACATATTACCGGTATATCAAGCTCACGCGCCAGCATTTTCATCTGCCGGGTTATCTCTGATATCTGCTGAACCCTGCTGTCTGAATATCGTCCTTCAAACGACATGAGCTGCAGGTAATCGATAATTATCATTTCGACGCCGAATTCCTTCTGCATGCGCCTTGCTTTCGCCCTTACTTCTATGGGAGAAAGCCCGGGACTGTCAACGATCACCACAGGCGCTTCGTTCAACTGGTCCAGAACCGCCGAAAGCCTCGGCCAGTCCTCATCTACAAGAAACCCTTCCCTGAGAGCCAGCGCATCGACCTGCGAAAGCGAGCAGATCATGCGCGTTACCAGCTGTGTTGCCGCCATCTCAAGGCTGAACAGCCCGACGCCTATACTGTGATTAACAGCCAGATACTCCGCGAAATTCAGCGCGAGGCTTGTTTTTCCCATGCCGGGCCTCGCCGCAAGAACTATAAGGTCTGAATTCTGAAAACCGCCGGTAAGACGGTTGAACTCCTCGTAAGGAGTCGGCAGCCCGCTTACACTCCCCCTGCGCTGATACCGTGTGTTGATCTGGTCAAAAGCTTCTTTCAACACAGGCTTCATCGGAGTAATATCCTTAAATGCGCTGCCTTTCGATATATCGTAAAGAAGCTTTTCCGATTGTGAAACTATTTCATCGACTTCGCCGTCGGCATCATAACCCGACTGGACGATCTCGTTGCCGGCTTTTATCAGATCGCGCAGAGTCGATTTCTGCTCGACAATTTTCGCATACGTAGGCGCGCTCTTCGGTGTGGGAACACCCTCGATCAGGGTTGAGAGATACGCCGCTCCGCCGATCTTCTCCAGCTTTTCGCTGCGTTCGAGCTGCTCGATGAGAGTAACCATATCCACAGGATCGTTTTTCTCGTAAAGCTCGGTGATCGCCCTGTAAATTTCCGCATGCTTGGCTGAATAAAAATCGGAGTCTTTGATAACTTCTATGACAATAGCAATCTGGTCCCGGTCGAGTATCATCGAACCGAGAACAGACTGTTCCGCCTCTATGCTCTGTGGAGGCAGTTTGACTAGCCTGGTTTCTTCAGCCATAAAATAATCCAGATTGATTAATTGACGGGAATAACCCGAAACAGGAATCTATTGTATCACATAGAAGCTGAGGGATGAACATAACAGAATAGTTAATAAAAACCGAACTATTCTTCTTCCTCTTCGGGCTGCTCTTCTTCAACAGATTCCGGCTCTGCCGCAGCTTCGGCTTCCGCCACAACAGGTTCGTCCTTTTTTTCAATCTCTTCTTCTTCCGCGTCTTCTGAAACCACGCGAACATTTATTTCCGCCTTATTGCCCTTCGAAAGATCCACAACGACAGAAAAATCGCCGGTCTGTTTGAGCGGCGCTTCCATATACACACGTCTCTTGTCTATCTCAAGCCCGAGTTTCTCGGAAAGCGCGGCGGCAATCTGCTTGTTTGTAATCGAGCCGTAAAGTTTCCCGTCTTTTCCAGCGTGCGCGGAAATCTCTACAGCCGTCCCATTGATTTTGTCACGCATGCCGGCAAGTTTTTCAGCTATTCGCTCCTCGCGCCTGCGGACATATTTGAGCCTTTCTTCGAGCTGTTTCATAGCCGAAGCGGTCGCCATTTCCGCAAGCCCGCGCGGAATAAGAAAATTCCTTGCATATCCGGTTGCGACACTTTTTACTTCGTTTTTATCTCCAAGGTTTTCAACATCTTCAAGTAATATAACCTTCATGGCATTAGATCTCCTTTCGAATTCAAGATGAATGTGTCTTTCAGTCCTTGGTGTAGGGGATCAGAGCCATTTCACGCGCTCGTTTGACGTGCAGAGTAATCTTTCTCTGGTGCTTTGCACAAGCACCCGTCATTCTTCTGGGCTTGATCTTCCCGCGATCAGTGATGTACTTTCTCATCATATCCACATTCTTGTAATCGATAACAAGGTCTTTATCCACGCAGAATTCACAAACTTTACGTGCTCGCCTGCGGTAAAATCCCTTTTTTCTGGGCTTTCTTTTTGTTTTTGATCCATATGTCGCCATTATCAAAAATCCTCCTTAAACGGATCGTCATCGTCTAGATCGATCTCTTCATCGATAGAACTTTCATCGTAGCTGCCGAAATCCTGTCTCCCGGACTTCTTCGGGGGATCATTCCTCTTTGCCTGAGAATATCCCTGATAATCATCCGAGTATTCGTTTTCATCCATTCCGACTCCACCGTCACGCTGCGGCGGACGGTCAAGAAAACGCACATCGTCAGCCCTTACTTCTGCAATGCTTCTGCGCTCGCCCTGCGGGGTATCCCAGTTCCTGATCTGGAGCTTGCCTTCCACCGCAACAAGCCGTCCCTTGCCAAGGTGCTGTTTGCATCTCTCGGCAAGCTTTCCCCAGGCTATTATTCTTATAAAATCTGTTTCTTTCTCTTTTTTTGCGGACTGAAAAGGCCTGTCCACAGCAAGCGTAAAGCTCGCGAGAGCCACGCCGGAACTCGGCGTGTACTTCAACTCGGGATCTCTGGTCAATCTGCCTATTAGAATTATTCTATTCAGCATCGCGGTCAGTCCCCTTTCCTGACCACTACAAACCTCTCCACATCCACCACAAGCCTGAGCTGTTGACTTATCGTCTCAATCAGCGACGGTTTGGCCTGGAAATTAATAAGCAGATACCTTCCGTCTTCCAGCTTGTTGATCGGATACGCAAGTCTACGGACACCCCAGTCGTCAACCGATTCGTTGACTCCGGAGTCCCCGTCCACGAGGTTCTTTACTCTGTCCAGGATTGCATTCAGTCTTTCGTCTTCGAGTGCTGGGTTAACTATCAACATCAATTCATAACTATTCAACGGCATTCTCCTCCCTTCGGTCATTTGGCTCCGCTGCATATTTGCGACCGTTGATTTCGCTCGCGCGGAGCAGAAAGGTCCATCGTATTTTAGCACAGCAAATTAAAATATCAATGTTTTGAGCTTCTTTAAAATTTAATACCACACGACCGGCGACGGCGAACACGGTTGATCATATATCATTTCTCTTCCCGACCCATCCGCCCCTGATACATACAGGCGATATCCGGCTTCATCACGCGATATGAACGCAAGCCGCATTCCATCCGGCGACCAGGCGGGGTTCATCGCCTTCCTGCCCCGGGCCGAAATCCTCACCCTGTTCATTCCGTCGGCATCTATCACATACAGCTCGCCCATCCGCTTTGCGCCCGTCACAAATGCGATTTTATCCCCCGCGGGCGATATCCTGTAATCCGGCCCTATTCGCTCATTCTCGGTTATTTTATATTTTGCGCCATCCTTTATCGACTGCCTGTAAATGTCAAACCTGTCCCGCCCCGGAGTGTTTGCTATATAATAGATTTCTTTACCGTCCGGCGACCATCTTGGATAAAGCTCATAGACCCAGGTGGTGCCTGTCAGCCTTGTCTCCTCGCGCTCGCTCGGAAGCTCCGCCATTTTTAATTTAAAGATATCCCATGTCCCGCCCCTGTACGACTGGTAAACAAGATACCTGCCGTCCGGAGATATCTGGGGATGCATCGCCTGGTTGTCCGACAATGTTATCTGCTTGAAACTTTTTCCGGATTTGCTGCCTCTCAGGAGAAATGTGCTTTTTTCAGCCGTAAGCGAATACAGGATATCCGTACCCCTGCTCATGAACTGCGGCTCGGCTTCCTGCCACAGAAAATTCGATATTTTCCTTTCGCGCCCCGTGGTAAGATCCCGCATATAAATATTCCAGTTCAGGCTCTTATGCCTTGTGAAATATGTACGGGTGGGAAAATAAGCGTAAAAATAATAGAAAAATTCTTCGCTCGGGTAAAGCGGATCACCGTTCCACTGCTTCCACTGCCGCAGTCCCTCATCTTCATATATTCGGTAAGAAGCATACGCCATCCATTTGCCGTCGCGCGACACCGCCGGATGGATGTTATATACCACTTTCAGGTCTTCTTCCTCGTTAACGGTTATCTGCCTGACCTGCCCGGTGTCGGGATCCACGGAATACAGATGCCTCTCACTGCCCTCGTCTGAAGTAAAAACGATCTGCGCGCCGGCCGCGCATGCGACAATGAGCATAAAAAATATAATTAATACAGGCGTTTTTTTGCAGACGCTTTTATTCAACAATAACCTCTCGAAAATCACACCTCGTTCGGGCTGCCTGCGAGATAGTTTATGAAAACCCTCGTGACCCTTTTCCCGATCAGCGACGCAACTTCATAATTGATGGTTCCAAGATGGTCGGCTATGTCATCCATATGAATCTCCATATCGCCCTGCCGTCCTATCAGTATTACTTCATCGCCGACCTTCGCCCCGGGCAGATCTGTAACATCAACCATCATGAAATCCATGCAGACATTACCAACGATCGGAGCTTTCCTGCCACCCACAAGCACACTTCCGCAATTAGAAAGCTTCCTGCTGAAACCATCCGCATATCCCGCGGGAAGCGTCGCTATTCTGCTTTTCCTTTCAGCCCTGAACGTCCCGCTGTAGCTCACCCTCGACCCGGGCTCAATCGTCTTCATCTCGACTATCGTGGTCTTAACCGTCATCACCGGCTTGAAATCAGCCGTCCTTTCCTTCAAAAACTTCGATGGGCTCAGCCCATAAAGCAGGATGCCCGGCCTCACCATATCGAAATGCGTTTCAGGATATCTCAACACAGCCGCGCTGTTCGCCGTATGCAAAAAAGGAACATCGATTCCTTCGCTTTTCAACAAGCTCACCAGCTCGTTGAATCTCCTGAGTTGATAATCCGAATATTCGTCGCCGTCGTCATCGGCCATTGAAAAATGAGTATAAATGCCCTTCAGCTTCAACCCGTCAAGCGACGCTGTTTCTTTGATGAAATGAATCGCTTTTTCGGGCTCAAGCCCGATTCTCCGCATACCCGTGTCGATTTTTATATGAACAGGCACCCGGCGCCGCTGCTTGCCCGCCTCGTGCGAAAGCGCTCGCGCAAGGTTGAGATGATAAACAGTCTGCGAAAAACCGCCCTCGACAACCGCTGACGCCCAGCCGGGCTGAGTATATCCGAGGATGAGAATGTCCGCGCCGATTCCCGCCTGCCTGAGCTCAACCGCTTCTTCGAGCGACGCCACGGCAAGCGAATCGGCTCCCGCATGGAGCAGCGACTTCGACACGGGAACAGCCCCGTGCCCGTATGCGTCCGCTTTCACAACTCCCATTATTTTCACGCCGTTGCCAACCATGTCACGCACAACCCTCAAATTCCGCTCCACGCGATCACAATCAATTTCCGCCCATATCGGTCTGAATATTTTCATATCACTTCACACTTTCCGGATTAATAATAATCTTCTCCTTCTTCTATTTTTAACAGGGCAAAAGGTACATTCTTTCCAATGCCTGAAGCATTAACCGAGCGCCTTCCGTATTTGTCTCTTGTAATATCACCCGCAAGCCCATGAACAAACGCAGCGCACACCGCCGCCGGGAATACCAGCGTTCCTTCAGCGAGAAACGCCCCCGCAATCCCGCACAGTACATCACCACTGCCTGCCGTCGCCATACCGGAATTACCGGTCGGGTTAATCATCACATTCCCGTCCGGTGCCGCAATTATCGAATTTGCTCCCTTCAATATCACATGCACGCCATATTCGGAAGCGAAATTCGCTGCTGTTTCAAGCCTCTTCTCCTGTACCTTTTTTATGCTCGTTTTCAAAAGTCTCGCCATTTCACCCGGATGCGGCGTGATCAGAACAGGAACCTTCACCGTTTTAAGCACTTCCGGATCGCGTGCAAGACAATTCAAACCATCCGCATCTATCAGCATCGGCTTTCTGCAATTTTCAACCAGCTTCAAAACGAGATCGGAAGTTAACGCTCCCGTCCCCATCCCCGGCCCTATCGCCACAACATCTACATCAGCCGCTTTTTCTATTATCGATTCATAAGCGCTCTTATCTATCCTGCCCGCTGCATCCTCTTTCTGGAAAAGCGTTATTCCTTCGACAAGTTTCTTATCTACAACTCCCCCGATACAACCGGGAACCGCCATATAAGCAAGTCCCACGCCGGCCTTCAGCGCAGCCGAGCCCGCAAGAACAATCGACCCCGACATCCCCCGCGAGCCTCCCACCAGGAGAATCTTCCCGCAGTCCCCTTTGTGCGCACTCTCCGAAATCTTCTTCAGGTTTGCTCTCACATACCCGGCAGTCGTGAGATTCACCGCCGAAGATTCGGCATCGAGATATTCACGCGGGATCCCTATGTCCACCACATATACATTTCCCGTGTGGTCTGCCGCCGGATGCACAAACAGCCCGATTTTCGCGGCGCCGAACGTTACAGTATGATCCGCATTCACCGCGCCATTGTACACACAACCATCATCCACCTGTATCCCGGACGGAACATCAACAGCGAACACCGGAACGTCGGCCCTGTTTATCAGGTTCACAACCTTCAGAAAAAACGGGCTCACAGGCCCTCTGACCCCTGTTCCGAGAAGCGCATCGACAATAATATCCGACTCCCTGATCATTTTTCTGAGCCCGCTCATCCTTTTGGGATCAGTAAAACACGTCATCGGAATTTTCATCTTTTCGCAGATTTTCATATTTGTTTCCGCGTCACCTTTTATCCCTGCTCGTTTCGCCGCGATAACGACCTGCGGCATAGCGCCTGCATTGTGCAGGTGCCGCGCAACAGCGAAACCGTCACCGCCATTGTTGCCTTTTCCGCATATTATCAGCGCCTTCAAACCTTCCAGCGCGCCAATCTCGTTTTCGATTATCTTGAACAATCCGCGAGAAGCGTTTTCCATAAGAACAACACCCGGAATACCGGTGTCCTCGATGGCCTTGCGATCCAGTTCACGCATCTGTGCGGCTGTCAGAAGCTTCATTTGCTTTCTCCCATCATTCGTCTATCTCTGTTTCAATCATCGCTACCCTCTGTGCGTGTCTTCCTCCAAGATGTTCAGTATTCAACCAGGTTTCCACGATCTCCCACGCCATTTCCGTTCCCGTCAACCGCTCTCCCACACATAACACGTTCGAGTCGTTATGCTCTCTCGAAAGTTTCGCCGTGAACGGCTCGTTGCACAACACAGCCCTCACTCCCCTCACCTTGTTCGCGGAAATCGACATCCCAACTCCCGATCCGCAAACCAGTATCCCCCTGTCGCACACCCCCGCGGCAACCTTCTCGGCGGCTTCCCGTCCATACACCGGATAATCCACCCTGTCCGTGGAATCGGTGCCCACATCCACTATCTCATACCCCGCTGCCGCGAGCTTTTCTGCAAGATATTTCTTCAGGTTGTAGCCTGCATGATCGCATCCCATCGATATTTTTTTAGGCGTTCCTGTCATCATGGTATCCCCTTTCGGTGAAGATTATAGTCAATTATTCTATGTTCACTTCACACGACCGAGTAACATTATATATTAATCGAGAGATATATAACATTCTCCCGGCCTCTTTGATTTAGCGTTGCTATTTACAATTATTGATTCTACAATTATCATGCTCGACAAAATTTAGGCACAATAACAATAAAAGGACTGTAATTGAAGAATATAGATACCAAATTGCTCATACCGGGAATGCAGTTAAGCAAACCGGTGCGTCAACCCGATGGGGAAGAAACTTTCAATACCGGACTTCTGCTTAATCATGAACACATACAACAAATCCTCGACTGGGGAATAAAGCAGGTCTGGATCATAGAAACAGGCCTGCAAGATGAACAGGCTGAAGAGCGTGAAAAGATACTAACCGCAGAGTTCAACGACACCTATCAGCGCGCTATCGACTCTACAAAATTCTTTGTGGAAAAAGTGGCTATAGGAAAAACCATCGAAAAAACCGAAATCGAAGCCCCTGTTGTCGAGCTGATGGAAAAACTGCTCATCGACAGGGATATACTTTTCAAGCTTACAGGGATATACTCGCTCGATAACTATCTCTATTCCCATTCTGTAAACGCATCCGTGCTCGCGCTCCTCATAGGCTCACACCTCGGTTTTGAAAAAGAAAGCCTTATCCAGCTAGGTTCCTCGGCACTGATGGCGGATATAGGCATGTCGCTAATTCCTCCTTCCGTCTACGACCATAAAAACACGCTCACGGAAGAACAGCGGGATATAATCAGACAGCATCCCGAACACGGCGTAACCGTAATTTCCCAGGTAAAAAAAATCAAAGAGCCTGTTCTCGAAGCTGTATACCAGCACCATGAAAGATACGACGGCAGCGGATATCCCAACTCCGTGGATGGAAACCGGATATCGAAATTCGCAAGGATAATTGCAGTTGCGGACGTGTTCGCAGCGATAAGAGAACCCCGGGCACACAGGGATAAATCCGCGCCGAGGCGGGCGCTTAAAACACTCACAAGCGATCAGGGATTCGACCCCGCAGTACTCAGATCCCTGTTCGCAACCATATCCTTATACCCTGTCCAGAGCGTTGTCAGGCTCAACAACGGCTGGGTCGGCATCGTTGTTAAAGTGATAGAAAACAACCCGTTCAGGCCAGTAATCAAGCTGATCCAGGATGAGGAAGGCAACACAATCAGGCTGGCGTCAAGAATCGATCTTTCAGACAAATCGAACATGAATCTTTACATCGAAGAAACACTCGACGAAATACCGGGAACCCGGGATTAACCTCACTACCGCTCAATTATACTGTTTATCACAGATAATTATGGAATACGGCACGAAGCGCCTGCCGTCATTCCTGCATGCAGTTGGCAGGAATCCAGAAAACTCCGTTTAGGTATTCAATATTTATTCTGATAATCAATATTGGCTTGTCATTCCGGGCCGAGACCCGGAATCCAGGGGGTCAGGATGACCAGGGGGGAAAGTATTTCCGGGTTGGGCAAACCCTTCACATGCCGGATCCCATGTTATTCGTGATAATCAATATATCCTGTGGATTTTGAGGCTGTTGAAAAATCCTCGCTTTGTCATTCTGAGGAAGTGAAGCGACCGAAGAATCTCAATTATAAGCCCCTAAAGCGAGATCCTTCGCTACGCTCAGGATGACAAATTCTTTATGTTAACATTTTTCAACAGCCTCATTTTATTGCTATACAATGTTCGCGCCCAGTGTTCTTTCCATCTCTTTAAGCGCGAAATCATGGGCGGCACGATCGAATGAATCAACACATCTTCTATCCACCTCTACATCAATGTTTCTCGCTCTCGCATCGGCGCAAGTGTATAAAACACAGATATGGGTGCAAACACCGCAAATCTCCAGTGAACAGATCCCGTGCTCTTTCAGATATTCTTCCAGGTCTGTTCTGAAAAAAGCGCTGAACCTCTTTTTGGGAATTATTTTTTCGCCCTCGTTAGGCCTCAGATCCTTATGTATTTCCGCACCGTTGCTGCCTGCAATGCAGTGTTGGGGGAACATTTCAAACTCGGGATCGTCGTCGTCATGATTATCGCACACAAAAATCACCGGCCTTTTCTCGGCGCGATACCGGGACAGTTTCTTCTGTATCTCGGGAATTATGTTTTTTACTGTTTCGCCTACATACAGCGAACCGTCCTCACACACAAAATCCTTCAACATATCTATAACTATTAACGCATCACTTGGCATGTTTCCTCCAGGAACAGGCATTTACTCCGTTTATGAAGTTTTTTCTTCCCACTCCCTGTACCTTTTATCAACCTTCTCCAGTATACCCGAATCATTCAGCGAGCTTGAGAACTTCGCCTTGCTGATCCTCAGTTCCTCATCAAATATTCTGAAATATCCTATCGCTTTAACCAATGTACTCTTTACACCCTGTTCGAGTTCATCAGAACCGGTATTAAGTGCCGACATAAGCTCATCTTCAACGTAGTCCAGCCGCCCGATCCGGGCATAAAGCATCGCGAGTCTTATCCTGAAAACTGATTCAATAAGCTTGTTGTCGCTTTCCCTGATCAACCTGAGCAACAGAACCTTCGCGAACTCGGTTTTGCTTTCCAGCAACATATGCTCAAGTTTATCGAGATTGTTCCGAACCGTCTCATTGCCCGCATACGGTTCTATCAAATCCCTGAATATCGACTCAAGACTTGAATAAAACGAACTTATCAATCCGCTCGAAGATTTTATTTCGTTCTCGGCGCGCATCTCGGTAACAGCCGTCGTCATGTCTTCCGATTCAAGTGTTTCCTCCCGCGCCTCGTCATTCGTTTTTTCTTTTTCGGAAGCCTCTCTTTCCTTTGCCTCCTTCTCTTCCAGTCTCCTGCGGTTCTTTTCTTCCTCGGCCTTTCTTTTTTCCTCTTCCAGCCTTTCGATTTCTTCCTCGGACAAATTCTCCCCGTTCAACAGGGTTTCAAGCCTGACCCCTTCAAGCAACTCATGCTTGATCAATTCCTCCGCCACGAGTTCAAGCAAGTCCATATTCTCGGAAAGAAGCCTCTTCACTTTTTCATAACAACCATCGACTATCATTCTGACTTCGGCATCTATCTTCGCGGCAATTTCCTCGCTGTAATCACGCTCGTGCGAAAAATCGCGCCCGAGGAAAACCTCTTCATTCTTCCTTCCAAATGCAATCGGGCCAAGCTCATCGCTCATTCCGAATTCCATTACCATCCGACGCGCTATCTTGGTAGCCCTCTGTATATCGTTGGAAGCCCCGGTCGAAATATCGTCGAACACAAGTTTTTCCGCCACCCGGCCCCCGAGCAATACGCAAATTTCGCCTTTCAACTCTTCCCTGGGTACCGTGTATTTGTCTTCAAGAGGGAGCTGGAGGGTATAACCGAGCGCCATTCCTCTGGGCAGGATCGAAACCTTATGCACCGGGTCCGCATCCGGCAGCATCTTCGCGATAAGCGCATGCCCGACCTCATGATACGCGGTCACTTTTTTGTCTTTATCGGACAACAGCCGGCTGCGTCTCTCCGGCCCTGCAATCGTGCGGTCTATGGCCTCTTCTATATGCCTCATCAGCACTTTCTCCGTGCCTTCACGCGCAGCGAGAATCGCCGCCTCGTTAAGCATGTTGCTGAGATCGGCTCCCGTAAATCCCGGAGTCCGCCTTGCAATAACACTAAGGTCAACCGCTTCATCTATCGGCTTCCCGATGGAATGTATCTGTAAAATCGCCTCGCGGCCAACAAGGTCGGGCCTGTCTACTACAACCCGCCGGTCGAACCTGCCGGGCCTCAGAAGCGCCGGGTCAAGCACATCCGGCCTGTTTGTCGCGGCTATAACAATTACACCCAGATTGGGATCGAATCCGTCCATTTCAACAAGCAATTGATTGAGGGTCTGCTCCCTCTCGTCATGTCCGCCACCCAGTCCGGCACCTCGCTGCCGCCCGACCGCATCTATCTCGTCCACGAAAACAAGACAGGGCGCGGTTTTTTTCGCCTGATCGAAAAGATCCCTCACACGCGACGCCCCCACCCCAACAAACATCTCTACAAAATCAGAGCCGCTCATGTGGAAAAACGGCACCTTCGCCTCGCCCGCAATAGCGCGCGCAAGCAGCGTCTTTCCCGAACCCGGAGGGCCGAGCAGCAAAACCCCTCTCGGAATCTTCGCTCCCATATCCTGAAACCGCTTCGGATTCTTCAGGAAATCCACCACTTCCCTAAGTTCCTCGACAGCCTCATCGACCCCCGCCACATCATTAAAATTCACCTGCGGCGCATTGTCGGTAAGCATCTTCGCCTTGCTTCTCCCGAAGCTCATGGCCTGGCTCCCGCCGGCCTGCGCCTGCCTCATTATCAAAAACCATATCGCTATCAGCACAATCACAGGCACTATTATCATCGCCACGAACTGCATGGCATTCTCTTTTATCCCCGGATTTTCCGCTGAAAACTGTACCCCGTTTGATCTCAGGGTCTTAATCAGGTCTTCATCCTTCGGCGCATCAACATAAAATTTCGTGCCCTCGCTTGTTGTGCCTTTCAACTTGTTTTGTTGATTGACTATTACAACTTCAGTTATCTGCTTGGTTTCAACCTGCGAAAGAAATTCACTGTACGTCAGTTTTTTTTCTTCTACTCCCAACGGGTTTTTGACCACGTATGAAAGAGCCAGCACCGAGATCAATAAAATTACCAGAAATGAGTATTTCGAAAACTTATTTGGATTCTGCTGAACCGTCATCACACATAAACAACCCCAACCAGGGCAGCTGTTTTTCCCTTTCTCCAAAAATTACTTTAAAAATTGTTAATTAAAATCCAAAAAAATGCAACTTTACCCTGCCCCACTCCTAAATTCACACCGCCTGTTCTTCCACTGATATTCACTTTTTGTTCTTCTGATAAACCACTCTCGATCCGTTTGTTGCCAAAGTAAATTGCTTGAAGTAAAATATCCAGAAAAGAAAAGGGAAAACCGGATATCAGTTTTTTTAAGCGTCTCTTGTTAAATAAATTTATCTTTATCGTTATGAAATCAAACATTTTTATCTCACTTTTCGTCTTATCAATATTCATGACAACATGTTCAACGGCTTTTTCACAGCCATCGCCGGAAGATGTTTCCAAAGAACTGGATTACATAGCGGGCACTATAGATAAAGGTATTTCAGATGGAAACATGGCACTGCTGTCAAAAGCCCACAGAACCCTGTCCAATCTTGAACTTTCCATAAAAAGGCTTGAAAACGACAAAGAAAAAGTCCTGTTTACAATTTCCCAGGCCTATGACTACATCAATCTGTGCCCGACCTCCATTGTGCTTCAGCTATCCGAAACCACCAACCCGACAGGCTTCAGTTTCGATTGTATAGAAAGAACTGAATATTTTTTCCAGCGAGCGATCTGGTATGCTCAATCCGTGGACATGAACAAAACAACTGTAGCAGACATATCTTTCCTGATAGGGATCGGCTACGACCAGATGAAATCAAACCTTGCAACCCTGTCGGAGGAAAACACGAAGCGATTCCATGGTTTAGCCATGTACCATGTCAAAAAAGCTATCGAGATAGGAACCGGATTCGACGGAGCAAAAACTATACTCAAAAGAATGGAGGACGAGGAATACAAAACGAAACCGGTTATAACGCGGGAGCAATATCTTGATCTGCACAGGCTTCTGTACCTGAACAGAGTGCTTCCCAAGCCATTCTTTCTCAGCGGCTCTTCGCAGGAAGAAATTGAACAGTCTTCGAAAGAACCCCGGGACGACAAAAACCTGTTTATTGATTACCAGTGGAGATTTTCAGCAGAAAAACCCGGCGAAAACTGGCAGTTCGTAATAAGAAAATCCCCGCTTTCGCTGCACCTTTCGATCCTGCAGAAAGACCCGAACGAAAGAATCGGATCAGGTCTGAACATTGTGTGCCGGGTTCTCCCGGATGCCGACAGAAAACTTGTTCCCGAGGCGCTCATTAAAAGAAGTGTCGAAATGTTGAAAGAGGCCGGCTATAACATACAGAGCCAGAAAACAATAACCCACAGCGGAATCCCTTCACAGGAAATTATTTCAGTTCACAAATATAAGAATCTCGTGCAGAAAAAACAGGGGCAGGATGCTGAAAACATTGTATCCAAACAATACATGATAATTACAGTCGCCAACGGAATAGAATACGTTATCTCGTTCAACAGCCTTGAGATCGATTATTCAAGGATATTTCCGGATTACAAAAAAATCGCTGCTTCTGTGAGCATATTCTGATTCAATGAACAAAAACCTGTTTCCAATTTGCCTGTCAGTGATTTTATTCTTGGCAGTAATATTCAATTCTTCCCCGTCGTTCGGACTCTCAGCGGAAGAATTAAATTCTGTTATTTCACGCGCGGAAAAAGAACTCTATTCGGGTTCGCCGGAAAAAGCGCTCGGCATTTTGATGGAGATTGAAAAAGATGCGCCGGGAAGCGCCGGCCTACAGAAAGCACTGGGCTATTCACACGAAGTAGCAGGGAATCTGGAATTCGCGCTTGAGCATTATGAGAAAGCCTCCGAACTCGACCCGGGAAACGATTCCTACCAGGTTTCCATCGGTATAGTCCTTAAAAAAATGTCGGATTTCAAAAGCGCAATAGATCATTTCAACATTGCGATTATGCTTAATCCGGAATCGATCCCGGCACTCAATCAGCTGGGGAGAACCTATGAGGCAATATCCGATCTGACAAGAGCTGAAGACTGTTACAAGTCGGCAATCAGCATCGACGATTCAATTGCAATTACTCATGAAAACCTCGGCAACCTTTACATTAAAACCGACAATTTCGAGGCTGCTTCCGAATCTCTCCTGACCGCCATCTCTCTCGATCCGCTTTCTCAAAATGCCTACAACAATCTTTCCTTCGCATTATTCCGACAGAAAAAATATTCCGAATCTCTGGACGCCATCAATGCTGGCCTTGAAATAAACCGGGACTCTCAGATATTGAAAAACAACAAATCTTTTCTTGTCAGCGAACTTAAAACCATGGGTTTGTTGAACGAGGAAGAACTCTCCGCTCTACTGGAAAGCAAAACTGCATCAGAACAACCCGCATCGAGCAAAAAAATCGATTCTCAAGAGCATATATCACTAACTAGCAAACCTGCCGTTCTTCCTCCTCTCGATTTCGAACAGGACTCCTCTCAGATAATCGATCTGCCGCCTCTCGAATCACGGCTTTCTCCGCTGCCCCTTCCTTCAATCGAGCTGGGCGAAATGATCTCTAAAATCGGCGACAGCCTCGATCATGAATCCGAATTCCGGCCACTCGAACTGTCCGAGATGCGAAAAAAAATGCCGGGAATGCTCGTGTTTGAGGATGGTGAACATAACCTGTGGAGAGTAAGGCCCGCACAGAGCGCACCCCAGAAAATGTTCCCCGGCTCACAGCCTGTCTCGCACCCCACAGAGAACAAATTCGCTTTTATCGACTGGGATTTGAGAACTATTAATCTTTATGTTTACGATTTTGACACTTCGATCAGAAATAAAATTTATTCAACTTCCAATATGATCAGCAATCTTTCTTTTTCTCCGGACGGGAAAAAACTTGCCTTCATGCTCATTTCCATCAACTCTTCAAAACCGGTTCTTTATATAGCCGATCTGGATTCAAAAGAGATAACTCCGATTGACCGGAAGATGGATTTCAATAACTTCACATGGGATCCTTCAGACAATTCGATCTGGCTCACTTTCAAGAACTGTCCCACGACACAGGAGCAATCAGGTCTCTGCTATGCGCATGTTGTGCCCGAAAAACCGGAAATTGATCTTTATGATTTAACAGCAAAAAATATTTCCGACGATTCCATGGTCCCTTTCAACATGATGAGTGAACCCCGTATCTCGTTTTCACCGGACGGCAACCTGCTGCTTGTTTACGACAACGGGTCCGGGAGTGAAATATTCTATATCATAGATATGGCTGCCGGGTATGCGGAGCCTCACTCTTTCGAACGTGAGAACGGGAAGAAATTTGTTCCGAGGAACATGCAATGGGGACTCGATAACAGCACTTTTTCGATGACTATCATGGGTAGCATCTGGGTAAAAATTCCGGAAACGGATTTTCCTTTCCCGGCGGTAATCGGTCACTTCGTGGATTCCAATGTCGCCTGGATGCGCTGAAACGCCACGACAAAATACTACTTTTTAAATATCAGGCAGAAACTTTCCGCATCCGGCCTGTCCGCCAGTTCCAATTCCGCGAACCTGATCATTTTTTCGCGCTCGCCCGCGCTCGACAGCTCGATAACCTTACCTGCCAGAACCATATATGTCTGGCGCAACACCGCACCGCCGTCTCCATACGTCACCGCGCCGCCGATCGCGCTCTTCAACGCTTCGTCCGATTCACTCCTGCCCGCAACAACGAATTCCGCATTATTCAAAGTCAGCCGGGCCAGCCCGCGTGAATCCACAACCACAACAGGAGTCGTTACTTTTTTATTAATGCCCAGGAACCCCCGCTTTTCCACAGTGCCCGAAACAACAAAACATGCGGAATCTTCATAAACCACGCCCAGCGATTCTTCCACCCCTGAATTCTCCCGCGCGATTTCCACCGCGCGCCCGACCGTCACAGCCTCACTCCCGCTTTCCGACACAAGGGTTGTCGAACCGGTGGCAACAGCACGTACCAGGTTCTTTTTAGCGTCAACCTCTATCTCGACTTCCACCGATCCCGGATCGGCACCGGATTCGACGAGCGACTTTATAACCTCCGCCCGCGCTGATATCATATCCTCTTCCGTCGGGTCCACCACGCTTTTTTCAATGACGTTTTTGAGCAGCGCCATCCCCACGCCAATTGCGGAAATTACCTCGGCGTCACGCGCCCGCCTGTAATTCATTCCCAGCAGTTCCGCAGCACCGGGCGCAATCACCGAAGCGCCGCCACCACCGCCTATCAGAGTCAGCCCCGACGCATTTATCGTGTATTCGCTCTTCAACTGGTTGCAGACATCCTGAACCCTCGCTGCGGCAATCCCCAGCACTTTGCGCGCCAGGTCATCCGCATTCCGGCCCGTCTTTTCCGCTATCAGATCGAAAGCCTTTTTTGCGGACTCCATTGAACCCGTAGCGTAATCGCCTTCGGGCATAAATCCGATCGCGTTCGCCGCGCAGGTTGTCGTCACGGCACAGGTTATACCCGATCCCGTGTCCACGACAAGGTAGTCAGCCGGGTCGCCGGGCCGCGGCGAGACCAGCTTCAAAACAGGCGCGACCCACGCCGCCGGGTCGGTAAAACATGCATACGGCAACCCCGCTATATGAGCGCTCCGCGGCCCGACATCCGCAACATTATTCCCGTTAAGCCTGACCATCGAGCCGCCCGCAACGCCAACCGTTCTGACATCTATCGTCTTCAAATAAAGAATATTGCCGCCGATGACCGCCTGCTTGCGCTGAGGCTTGCCGTCGATTATCAAACTGATATCCGTGCTGGTCCCACCCACCTCTACAAAGAAACCGTTGGCGATTTTCTCATACAATATCGCAGCGGAAACACCAGCCGCGGGGCCGCTCAGTATCGTCAGTATCGGTGTGGTCTCCATCCTTTCGGCGGCCATGACCCCGCCGTCGCTTCTCATAATCATCAGCCCGGCCCGCAGCCCCAGCTTTTCAACCACACGTCCCGTTTTTCTCGCCACATCCATCATCTTCGGCAATATGCTCGCATTAACCACAGACGTCCTCGCGCGCGCCCGCAATCCGTATAAGCCCGAAACCTCGTGGCTCGCGGTCACCGGAATCCCTTCCCCGGATATCGCCGCCGCAACCTCGATCTCCCTTTCGGGATCATCAACCGCGAACGGCTCTGCGACAACAAACACATCCGCGCGGCCCCTGCCTCTTTTTATATATTCTTTCACACCTTCGACAGCTTCGGCGGAATTTAGAAACACCGTCTCAACCGGGATTTCCTTATCGCCGGTAACAGGTACATTGCCGAAAGATAATTCGCGTTTCCCTTTCGCGCCCGCCACACCGTCGACAATCCCCACAAGCGTAACCCCGGACACGTCGCCTTCGAGCAACGCATTGGTCGCCTGTGTCGTGCTGTTTGCCACGAACACGACATCATCGGAACCAAACTCCCCTGCACCCAGAAGCTCCTCCAGACATTTCCAGATACCCTCCGCGACACCATCCTGCGATCCATGCGTCGTTGGGCTGCAAGCCTTTTTTATTATGGATAACTTTTTGTGATCTATCGCGACGGCATGCGTGAACGTGCCGCCCACATCTATTCCAATCCGTACATCCCTGCGATCAGTCATAATCAGATGCTTTCCTCTTTCCCGAGATAACGCAGCCCGATAACAACCGCCGCGTGTGCATCCAGCATCGGGCTTTCGAAAAACCATCTCGGAAAAATTCTTAACAACCAGTGCCTCGGGTTCTCCCTCTCGTACAGCTTCCTCGCTTTCAGTGTCGTAAACTGTTCGGAAACCCGCTCGATCCTGTCCGGAAGGTTATCTATTCCGCTTATCCTTTCAGCAACCTCATTGCCACCCGTGCCCGTCCCGACTGTTATCCGGGATATCCCGGGGTTCCGGTCCGCAATCTCATAAGCCTCGCTTTCGAGACAATCAGTGCTGACGACTTTCTTCTCGATCACCCTGCCCTCGGAATCCATAACCGCCAGCCCGCACTTGTCCCGTCCGGGGTCCACAGAAAGAAAAACATATCCGTTCCCGCTCATCACGGCCTCCGCGCAACAGTAAAAACATAAACTTCCATCGCGCCCGCCTCCACAAGTATTTTCGCGCATTCCTTAACTGTGGCGCCAGTAGTCATTACATCATCGAAAAGTATCAATTTTCCATCTTTTACAATACTATCATTTTTCACGGCAAAAGCGCCGCTTACATTTTTTATTCTTTCTCCGTAACTCAACATCGCCTGCTGACGTGTATGCCTCTTTCTGACCATACACTTCGCGATCGGAATCTCCCAGAGTTCCGAAAAAAACCGTGCAAGATAATCCGACTGGTTGAAACCTCTGGAAATAAACCTGAACGGATGCAGGGGAACCGGAACTATCGCGTCCGCCGATTGATAAACCCGGGAAGACTTGAATCCGGCTCCGGCAAGATCACGCGCAGTTCCGCCAAGCCATCTGCCCGCCGTGAAATTTCTTCCGAATTTGAATTTTTTTATTATGTCGTCTACAGGAGCTTCGTACCTGAACACCGAACGGGCAATATCATAAGGCGGCGCGGCGGCCCTGCATTCCCTGCAATCGGCCGTCTCGCTCACACCCGGCGGGAGCAACCTGCCGCACCTGTCGCAGAAAGGATCCTCGATCCGCCTGATTCTTTTTTCGCATTCCCCGCATAAAAAGCTATCTCCCAGCCTGCCGCAACCGGGACACCTGTACGGCACAAGCAAAGAGCCTACCTTTTTTGTAAAATCAGATATCTTTTCCAGTGTTTGCACGATTATTGCCGTGAACAGCCATCAGTGTTATTCTTCGTTGCTCGCTACCTTGCTGATCAGGCCGCTGCTCGAGAATCCGGGGATTTCAGGGATTATCACAAGTCGCCCGCCATCGGCCTCGACCTCAGCCCTTCCAACAATTGTCTCGGGCTGGTAATCGCCGCCTTTGACAAGAACATGGGGCCTGACCTTTTTAACAAGCTCCAGCGGGGTATCCTCGTGAAAAATCACAACATAATCCACAAACGAAAACGACGCGAGCAATTCGGCCCGTTCATCCTGATCGAACACCGGGCGAGTCGGCCCCTTGAGCCTGCTTACGGAATCATCCCCGTTGAGCCCGACAACCAGAAGGTCTCCTTCCGACCTCGCCATGTAAAGATTGTATATATGCCCGGGATGAATCACATCGAAGCAGCCGTTGGTAAAAACAATTATCCTGCCCTGCTCACGCAGCCTTGCGCAAAAGTCGGCGATCTGGTTTCCGGGTATGATTTTCAACCGCAATTTCCCCTGATGAATTCTATCAGTTCCTTCTGGCTGACAGCCGCTGTTCCGCGTTTTCTGACAACCACTCCCGCGGCATAGTTGGCAAGCCTTATTGAATCCGACATGCTGTGACCGGTGCTCAGCCCGAGCGCCGCCGCCGCAAGAACCGTATCGCCGGCGCCCGTCACATCATAAACATCCGTACTCAGCGCGGGGATTTTCTCACATGCAATCGAGTTGGTAAACAGCGCCATTCCATCACCGCCGAGCGTTATCAGAACAGCTTCACTTCCCATAATCTGCTTTATTTTTCTCCCCGCCTCGAGCAATGTCGCATCATCTCTGATCTTGATTCCCGACATCTGCTGGGCTTCAAACCTGTTGGGCGTAACCAGCGTCACTCCCTTGAACAGCTCTATGTTCGACGGCTTTATATCAGCCGCGATAACTTTTCCCTTTTCCTTTGCTATGTTTATCAGCTCGCTCATCAGAAGCGGCGTGATAACTCCTTTGTTATAATCGGATATCGCTATCCCATCCAAATCGTCAATCATCGCGGCAACGTCTTTTATCATCCTGTTCGATATTCGTTTGCCGACATCGCCGGGCATCTCCTGATCCGTTCTCATGACCTGCTGACCCTGAGCGAGAATCCTCACTTTGGTGGTCGTCGGCCTTTTGCCGTCGGTGATTATGTAATCCGTGCTGATTCCTTTTTCTCTGAGTATCTGCCTCAAATATTTTCCGCTCGGATCGCTGCCGACAATTCCCATGAGCCATGCTTGCGCGCCGAGGGTTATGATATTGAAAACCGTGTTGGCCGCGCCGCCGGCATTGAAAGTCCGATTCTTGATCTCGACCACGGGCACCGGCGCTTCCGGCGATATCCTCGTGGCCGAACCCCACATGTACTCATCGAGCATTACATCGCCGATCACCAGTATTTTGCTCTTTTTGAACTTCTTGAGCATACGGAGATATTTATTGAATTCATTATTATTTAACTTCTCTTTTGTCATCAAGCTTAACCCTTCGCGTATTTCTGCAAGTTGTCAATCTGCGTCTTTGTTCCAAGACAGATAAGCTTATCGCCTTCTTCGATAAGAGTCTCCGGCTCCGGATTTATTATCAGGCCCGTTTTCTTTCTTATCGCGAGCACAATCGCGCCCGACTTTTTCCTGATTTCCGATTTCAACAGCGTCTGCTGTTTCATTGCCGAGCCCGAACTCACCACGGCTTCGCTCATCAGGAGTTCCATGTTACCAGAATCCATCACGGTGTCAAGAAACTCCATGATCGATGGATGATTTACAATCGAAGCTATTCTCCTGCCGCCGATTTCATAGGGCAGAATTACTTTCTCGGCTCCGACCCGCTTCAGCTTCTTGCTTGTCGATGAGTCTTCGGACCTGGCGATTACCCTTATCTCCGGGTTAAGCCCTTTCGCCGACATCGTTATGAACAGATTATCAGCATCCGAACCTACGACCGCCACCAGCGACGATGCGCGCTCGACTCCGGCCTTCTTGAGCACTTCTTCATCCGTTGCCTCTCCTACAATGAACAGAATGTCTTTCTGTTCGAGAATATCCTTTTCCGCCAGTTCACGATCTACTATTACAAAGTTGTTTTTTTCTTTAATCAGGTAATCCACTACGTGATGACCGATCTTGCCGTAACCGCAGACAATTATATGGTCTTTCATAAGCTTGATTTTCTGTTCCATCCGCAGCCTCCAGATATTTCCGAAAACGTTCGTTCGCACGATGTAAGCTACAAAGAACTGTACTCCGACTCCGATTGTTGCAACACCGCTGATAATCAAAATTATCGTAAACATCCGGCCCGCTTGCGAAAGCTCATGAATCTCCGAGAAACCTACAGTCGCGAGCGTTATAACCGTCATATATAACGAATCGAAAAACGACCAGCCCTCAATGTAACTGTATCCTGCGGCGCCAAATGCAAAAAGGCAGACCATCATCGAGATGAACAGTATCAGGCCTGTTTCCGATCTCAGATTTCTAAGCATCGCACTCCGTCCGCGGCATCACTTTCATAAATGACAAGCTCTCTTCCTGTTCTCTTAAGATATTCCACGGTAAGTTTTTCCTTCACGTCCGAACCCGCATTCTTTTTCACCAGCGCAACCGCGCATCCGCCGAACCCGGCTCCCGTCATTCTTTCTCCCGCTACACCGTCCAGCCCGCGCGCCAGCTCATTCAGCACATCCAGTTCATCACAGCTTACTTCATAATCTTCTCGCAGGCTGTCATGCGATTCCCACATCAGTTCCCCGAACCTTTCAAGCCGGTCGGCCTTCAGGCTTTCGACACTCTCCAGAACCCTCCGGTTTTCATATACGACATGCCTGCATCTTTTCTTTATTTCTTCCGGCAGTTCTTCCGAATACCGCTCGAACTGCTCCACGCTCACATCCCGCAGCGCCTTCACCCCGGGTATCCACTGCGAGAACATCTTCACGCCTTCCTCGCACGCGCGGCGTCTCTCGTTATAAGCGGAATCCACAAGCCCTCTCTGTTTGCCGCTGTTGAGTATCATAACCGTGTAATCGCCCAGTTCGAGCGGCACATTCTCGAAATCGAGACTGCGGCAATCCAGAAACAGCGCGGAGTCGGCCCTGCAAAGACATGATGCGAACTGATCCATGATTCCGCATCTTACGCCAAGATAATTGTTCTCGGCCTTCTGGCCGAAAAGCGCTATCTCCTCCCGGCTGATGCCGACACCGAACAGCTCATTCACAAGGAAACCCGTCGCCACTTCAAGCGCGGCGGAAGAACTCAGGCCCGAACCCTGGGGCACATCACCGGTTATTACCGCATCGAACCCGGGCAATTCCCCACCCGTCTCATCTTCGATAGTTCGAACCACGCCCTCCACATACAGGCTCCATCGTTCCGGCTTTGTATCGTAAGCGCCACCAAGCACCGCTTCGGTCCGCTCATCGTAATCGATCGAATAAAGATTCAGCTTCCTGTCATTCCTCGCCCTGCCCACTATCGTCACGCCGTGCCTTATCGCCATGGGCAACACGAATCCGTCGTTGTAATCCGTATGTTCGCCTATGAGATTGACCCGGCCCGGCGCCCGCACCGCGATCAGGTCGCCGCCCGCACCGAATTTCTCGAAAAACACATTTGCCGCTCCTGCAGCGCCCTTGTCCAAACTACCTGCCTCCTAGTGAAACTTATCCCTATTTGTACTAATATACTTTAAAGGCAGAATTTTTTCATTACAAAAAATTATCTTTTCGCTTCATAGAATATAAAATTACTAATAGAAGTTTACTGAGAAATTAAAAAAATCGCACGGGGAAAAGCAACATGGATTTTATTTTCAGACCCATCAGCCACTGGATAGACAGAAAAATCGTAGGGATGGAAGAAAAAAAGGAAGGGCGGAAAGTTATCACGGGAGATGACAAAGAACTGCCGGAGTTCAATAAACCCGAGTTTTTTGAGAATCCTGAAATGTTTTTCGACAAAGGAACCGAAACACCGGACGTTACGGTGAAACCGGTGATGACGAGGTTCGGAATTAAAATCAGCCACTTCAGTTACAAAAGCCCGATCGAATCGGGATACCCCGAAAACGACACGGCCTGCGGAAGGACTTTCGAAGTGAGAGAAAAAGTCCATGGCGACGCCGCCCCCTGCGCCATCGTGGTTCACGGATGGAGAGAAGCCGGAGCGTTCGAATTTTATCACTATCTGCTGGGCATGGTTCTGGCGCGCTACGGCGTTAACTCCTTCTTCATTAACCAGCCATACCACGGCGTAAGAAAGCCTGCGGGCACCCAGGACGGCGACATGATGCTGTGCGCGGACATGGAACAGACAAT